>TARA_R110002051_G_scaffold266396_2_pt1 | contig 88449 bp, 67 predicted proteins | sample TARA_R110002051 | Tara Oceans TARA_R110002051 (sample SAMEA4397023) | marine metagenome | biome: Polar Biome; feature: [MES] marine water layer (ENVO:01000295) within the mesopelagic zone...; material: water (ENVO:00002006), including particulate matter (ENVO:01000060) such...
GCTACCTGTTCCGGCTACTACTGAATCAGAGAATGTAATTACTGGCATCATATCACAGTTATCCACTGCTGTTGCCGTACCTGTAGCTGCTGGAGATTGATCTGTGTTACATTCTATTGTAATATCTGCAGGACAGGTGATTGCTGGAGCCATGGTATCGGTCACTGTGATAATTTGATCACACATTGATGAATTACCAGCGGTATCAGTAGCAGTCCAGGTTCTAATTTTTACATAGTTATTTCCAGAAACAGGCACATCAACATCAGAGAATGTGATGGTAGGAGCAAGGCCTGAGTTATCAGTTGCTGTTGCGGTTCCTGTATTAGCTGGAGCGGTACTAGCATCACATTCTATAGTATCATCTGCAGGACATGTAATCACTGGTGGTGTTGTATCTGCAACTGCAGTAACTGTAATTGAATACCCAGTAATACATAATGGATCACCTACAGCGGTATCACCGGCAGAAATACTATAGTTTCCAAGTGCTGCAAGCCCATTATAGGTGTTTAAGTTTCCATTGTTAGGTCGAAAAGTTCCGCTTGTAGGGTTTACACCTCCCACTACGGTAGCTGCAGCCTGATCAAAGGTCGTACTTACTGTAGAGATAGTTCCTCCACCCGTATAAGTGCCTGGTTGTACAAGAATTACTTGATTGCCAGTAGGGCCATTGGCTCTAAAATTTGTTTCATTATGAAATGGATTTCCTGTTCCTGGTGCTGTACAACTACCATCTGTTTTTGCCCATGAGATTTGAACATTGACATCACTTACGATGGTATTTCCAGGAGTAAAATCTGCCGCAGCAAAGTTAACTGAAGGCAAAGTGAATGCATAGGTTCCGTTTCCGTCTACTGAAATAGAGCTTGGAGCAGTATAAGTTTTTGTAACAGTTTGTGCTTGGGCCGTAAAGGCAAAGCCAAACATTAAGATAGAGAGGAAAAAACACTTTAGTATCCCCCTAGATAAAGTAGTTTCAATCATGATTTTGGTTTATTTGTTACATCAAATATAATTTAAAAAAAAATTAAGACTAGTAAAATCTATAGTATTTTGATTTTTATTGAGTTACTCAGGGTAGCGTGAAGATATTTTAGTCTGAATTTCAATAGAAGATGGAGATAAGTCTAATGCTTTTTGCAAGTGTCTTTTTGCCAAATTCTTATCTCCCAAAAAATATTCCAAATCCGAGAGTAGATTAAAATAGACACTTTCTCTTGGTTTTAAGCTCAAACCTTGGCGTAATACCTTTAAGGCTTCTTGTGGTTTATCTATTTTTACTAGTGCAGCGCCCTCTAGATATATTATATCTGGGTGTCTTAATCCCTTAATTTTACCATTTTGAGCCTTATCGATAAGTTCTTCATATTTTTTTTGATCAAAAAGGGTAGTACATAAAACATGATAAGCTCCTGCTCTTTTGGGATATAAACTAATGAGTTCTTCAAAGACCTCAAGAGCTTGTTGTGAACGGCCAAACTCTTTTAATTTTTTTCCATATTCAAGTTGTATCCTATATGACCTTTTAGAAATTGCAATACTTTTTTCAAACTGAAAAAGAATACTGTCCTGAACTGTTTGGGATTTTGGAGTGGGATACGCTTGGGAGATTTCTAATCCGTAATTATAATTAAATCGCGCACTATTTGTTAAAGCTTTACTATCTGCTTTAAACAGCGTTGCATTGTTTTTCCATGCCATATTCCTATTTCGCGTAAGCGTACAACTTACGGTCAATAAACTAACAAACAGAATTGTAGTTATAGCATTGAGAATAACAATGTTCCTTTTTGTCAAACTTTTTCGCAACCAATGAATGAGGTTGTTAGCACACCCAATAACCACCATTGCAAAGCCAAGGGATGGTACAAATAAATAGCGTTCTGCCATATAATCTGGTGAAACTCTTAAAATATGTAGAAAGAGCGCAATGGTTATAAAATAGAAGAGAATTCCTATTTGAATCATACCCCATTTTTTATAAGTCTTAACTAGATAGTAGATAATGCCTAGATGAATAAATACACTTGTCCAAACCCAAACATTATTCCAGCCAACGAGATATGAGTAACCAAATCCATAATCATGGACTAGTGGATGGGGATACACTAATAACTTAAGGTATCTCATTAGGATAAAAAGACTGTTTGGGAGTATGTCTACGATATTGTTAAGGTCTGTAATAGGATTTCCTAGAAAACCTTCTTCAAGGTAATCGCCTTGCACAGAGAGATCGAAGGTGTTATCGGTGAACATAAAATCGCTATAGGAACCTAGTCGTACAATTATTAATGCTATAATAATTGTAACAGGAATCCAGAAAGCGTCTTTTAGGGAGTTTTGTCGCTGAGTATATTTTAGGAAGGCTATTAAAAGTATGATTCCGCCAAAAACCAATCCGTTCTCCCGACTTAGAAATGACAATAATACTGCAAGGATTGTTGCTAAACTCCAAATCCACTTGTGTTTTTTTGCTTTGAGATATTGAAGAAAAAAGATGGCTGCAGAAATTCCAAAGAGCATCATTAAGATCTCATCTCTACTTTTTATGTTGGCTACCACTTCTGTATGTAAAGGATGCGTGATAAAAATCAGAGTAATCGCAAGGTTTGTCCACCTAGAGTTTTTAGGAAACAAAAGGTGTAGAAAGTAAAAAATAAGGCTACATAATAGGCCATACCATAAGGTGTTTATTATATGACTAGGTCCAGGTTCTAAAAGGAACCACTCAGAATCTAATGCAAAACTAGTTAAGGTAATGGGTCTATAGCCGTATCGATATTGAGTTTCGGCGCCTTTGATATTTTTAAAGAGGGAAGGAATGCCGTCAATTCCCTGTTGGACTCTATCATTTTGAGTAATGACAATGGCATCATCATAGGCGTATTCGTGAGAAAACGTATTGCTGTATAGCAACACGGCAAGGATGAAAATACCAAAGTATATAGATATATTAAATAAGAGTTTCTTTTTCATTTAATAGTTTTCTAAATACATCATATCATGTTTAAAGTCCAATCTAATAATAGGATTTAAATGATTCATTTCTCTGTAGATTGTTCTAAAAAAAGGAAGATTTTTTTTGAATAGGAAATAGGGGATTCGTGCTAAAAATGGTACTGGGATGTTATGATTTTGTTCCTTTGGCTTCTTAACAATATACAGCGCAATCACTGTTACTACTGCGTTATTTGGAAAAAGTAGGTCACTAGCATCTTGTGCCTTCTTGATTCCACTTAAAAGATTCCTTCTGTAAAAATGTCCCTGCGTACATTCCCAACGTTTAGCCGTTTTAAGTTTGTGGATTTGGCTTGAAGTCCACCGTAAATGGGCGGTGTTTACATGTATATAATCCAATTTTTTGTAAGACTCATCTAGACCTCTCCACCAAGAGGTTGTTGGAAAAGTGATACTCGCTTGGGCGATTCTAGTGAAGGCCTCCTTGCTAAAGGTGCTGCCCTGACAAATCCATGTTTGGATCATTGATTTTCCTTGAGAAAGGCCGTCAAACACTAGTTTTGAGAGTTCGACGCTATCTGAGCATACAACTTTTAATAAAGTATTTCTCGCTTTCGCGAAAGCGGAAACGCTCTCAAAAGTAGCCTTTGAACAAACTAGAATAATAGCGAAAGTACTAGATTGTTGTACAATGGATTGAATGCTTTTTTGCAATGCCTTTTCATCTAACTGGAGAATAGGAATAACAATATCAAAAGATATTAGTTGTTCTGAATTCTGCATAATTTCATGAACTAAGCTCGTAGGTAAATAATTCAAAAGATTATTTGAGGCAGTAGTGTCTATCAGATCATCCTTGTTATATAGTGCAATGCCTTTACCCTTTAATGAAAGCGCGATATTTTGTTCCATTGGACGAAAGCTTGTAGCAAAAGTAACCAAGGGATTTTTTCCTTTTTTTGAAGTCAGAACAAATGGCTCAGTCAGATGATCCAATGGTTTCTGTCCTTTAATATCTACAGCATAATCAAATTCCTTTAATTCAGGGTTCCATTGATTGAGGCAAGATGGGAGTAGTTCAAAATATGCGTCGTACAAACTTTTGGACGCTTCCAAAGTTTGAAAAGTCGGCTCCGATTTACTCAATTGCATTTTTGAAAGAAACAAGCCTGTCTGTGTACTATTGGTGCCAATTTCCTCGAAATTTACGGTAAATGAAGTGTTTGGAAATACAAAGTAGCGCTTGGTATTGATAAGATAGCTCATCGCATATTTTTTCCAAGAGTGATCTCCCCATGCTTTTGCGTAATTTGGGAGATTAAGTAAACTTGTATCTGACTGGGTTAAGAGCCATGTTCTAAAGTTCGTCCATTGTGTAGCTGTCCATAATTGCCCCCAAGATGATGGTACCTGAATAAAGTGGACATCGCTTTCATCGGTTAAGGGTTCAAATGGATAAAATGCACTTTCATCATATTCATAGGTGAATAGAGAAATTCCGGCAACCTTATCTTCTTTGGTATAAAAGTTGGCGGCTTTTTGGGCGTAGGCATAAAAGTGTGGCGACACATAAAGATCATCTTCCAATACGATGACAGCTTCATGCTCTTTTACTAAGTCACCACATATCAGGACATGGTCTTTAAGTCCTAAAGGGATGGGTTGCTTTATAATGGTTTTGACGCCCAGCTCCCATGAAAATGCCTTTGCAATTTGAATGACCTCTTGGTTATTAGCATCTTTAGAGGCATCTATACAAATATATAGAGGAATGTTTTCGGTGGGATAAATTGCTTGAGAAAGGCTATGCAGCAAACGCTTTAATGCGAGAGGTCTATTAAATGCGACTACTACAATGGCAATATCTTTCATGATACCGTAATATAGGAAAAAAGCGAACCGTGTATTTCTTTTATTTGAGAAAGGACTTCCTGGGAATCTTTTAGTGTAACCGCATATCCGTCTTGTGCAATTTTAACAGCTACTGCTAGTTTTTGTGATTCTTCTATTATATTACTGTGCGCTTTGTACGCTAAATCTTCAAAAACAATAGGGATTTTTTTGTCGGCTGTTTGCTTAAATTGGACGGATTGAAACTCGGTGTGTAATTGGTTAGAAAGATCAGTTGCGGCGCTTAATGGTAGTTCCATACCCGCTTCGGAAGCAGCTACTCCAAGTGCACGATTATCTCTGGGTAAACAGGGTCCGCCATAGCCGAATCCATAATTTAAAAACTTATGGCCGATGCGTTGGTCTGATCCAATTGCGGCAAGCACATTGTTTTCATTGCCACCAAGAGACTTTGTAAGATCTCCAATGGCATTTGCAAAAGCTATTTTGGTTGTCAGGAAACAGTTGACAGCAATCTTTGTGACTTCAGCTTCTGTAGGTGTCATGCGACTGTATCGTGGAGTATTCAGGCATATCTTTTTGTAGATTGCTTCTATGATATCAGCTGTTGCATCATCTTCGGCACCTATTAAGACTTGATCGGGATATTGTTGGTCTTTAATGATACTTCCCTGAGCAATAAACTCTGGATTATAAGAAATTGTATAATTATATAGAGCCATCTTTTCTTGCAATTGCATACATACTCCTGGCATCACTGTAGAATTGATAATAAGATGGGTAGTTGCCAGGGCAGGCCCCAATGATATAAGTTCGTCACAAATACTAATAATGTAAGAGGAGTCAAAAGCTCCACTTGCCAAGGAGGGGGTTGGAACACAAATAAAAATAACTTTGATCGTAGGACTGCAAACAGTTTTGATATCTGAACTAGCACTTAATCGTTTGGCAGCAAATAAATACTCGGTAAGCTGAGGTTCTGGTGAAACTAAGGTTTTATCATTTATTTGAGTAATATGGTCTTGATTTTTGTCTACAGCTACAACCGTATACCCTGACTTTTCAAGATTGAGAGCTAGGCATAGTCCTAGTCTGCCTACTCCAATAATACCTATTTTTTCTTCCATGTATTTAGAGTAATTTCTTCAAGCTGGGAATTGCTTAAGCCCCAATCTTTAGTGTTAATGTCAAAATTGCGTTTTTCTTTAATGATCTTAACCCCAGATTGCCAAACTGACCACCATTCTAAAATGGGGAATTTTGCGAAGAATTTAAGTTTTTCTATAGGGTCGTCAATTTCCCAGCCACCTGAATGTGAGATGTGATAGGTACAGGCGTTTGGGGCCAATACTATTTGTTCTTTCGCTTTCGCGAAAGCGGACATCAAGCCCATACTGTCAATATGCAAGGAGTACATTTCCAATTCAACATAACCGTCAATATCCAACCAATCTTCTTTACTCATTAAAGTAAAATCTCCACAGGCATCTAAATCTAACTGATCCAATAATATTCTTTCCTTCGAAAATAAGAGCTTTTTGGAAATCCTAAGCAGTGGGAGAAACATACGTAATGCCTTGTATTTGAAGAAAACTCCTTGACTATCTCGAAAAATACTATCATGGCCATTCTTTCCTAGGCGTTTAGTCATTTTGGTTTGGGCAAAATCGAGTTGTTCTGTTACCGTCATTTCCTCGCTTATAGTATTTGGTATATCGCATCTATTGGCGCGATAGAAGTGACCTTTTTGTAATGTTTTTTTTGCTAAAAAACTACAAAGGGCATCAGAGAAAAGTAAATCTACATTGGTACAAACCACAAAAGGAGCTTCTGCTCTTCGAATACCAACATTCTTTGCAATCATCTGGAATATTGGAAGCCGTTCATGAAAATTAAGGGTGCTATGGATAGCGTTGGGCACTCTAATATAGCGGATGGTCAGATAATCTCCGTCTTTGGGCTCCGGGAGTACTTCGCTTAGATAGGGTTCGCCTGGTAGTGGGTTCCACTCTACAAAAACTAGTTCGCTTCTTAGTTTATGAGCATTACATTGATGGATTAATCCTTTGGTGAAGATTCGCATGCGCTTGGTCATGTCTCCTCCATGATTATCATTGCGAGAGGTAACTACAAAGGAAATATACGGTGCGTTGGCTAGGGAGTTCATAGTAAAGAATCTCTAGGAAACGTTTATGGGTTGATGCACCTGCTCATTAATCCATGTATAGGTTTTTGCAATTCCTTCTTGTAAGGAAACTCTAGGTTTCCAGCCTATTGTCGTCGTTACTTTATCATTATTAGAAGTTCTACCCATAACTCCAATGGGTCCTTCAATATGGTGAAGGGAGATGGTTTTTCCTGAATCTTGGATGATGAGTTGCGCTAGGGCGTTAATACTCACCATTTCTTCAGAACCAATATTGAGAGGCTCTTTATAGTCGGAATCCATAAGTTGCAAAACACCTCGAATACAATCGTCTATATATAGAAAGGAACGGGTTTGTGATCCTGTACCCCAAATATCAATGGTATCAACAGCTTTTGCAGCGGCTACTTTTCTGCAAAGTGCAGCGGGAGCCTTTTCTTTGCCCGATTGAAAGGTGCCTTCCGGTCCATATACATTATGAAAGCGGGCGATACGTATCTCAATTTTGTGATTTCTATGTGCAGATGCATAGAGTCTTTCAGAAAATAATTTTTCCCACCCATATTCACTGTCTGGATCTGCAGGATAGGCAGTAGACTCTGCACAATCTGGGTTGTCGGGATCCTGTTGGTTTATTTTGGGGTATATACAGGCAGAAGAAGAAAAGAATACTTTTTTGATTTTATTTTCAATGGCACATTTTGAAACATTGAGATTGATCATTGCTGAATTGTGAACCACATCATAATCATTTTCACCTGTAAAAAGATATCCTGCGCCACCCATATCGGCGGCGAGTTGATATATTTCGTCTATAGAAGAAGTTAAGTGCTCTTTACAGAGGTCAAAAGAACGTAAGTCACCAATAATAAACTCATCTGCTGGAGATTGTGAGAATTCTGGATACTTAAGATCAATTCCTTTAACCCGATGGCCTAAACGCTTGAGTTCTAGAACTAAATGACTGCCTATAAATCCGCCTGCACCTAAGACTATAATTTTCTTCATCAAGTGAACCTTTTGAACAAAAATACAATTGTTTTTAACCTATGCAATTTTCTAGGAGTTTAGTTAGGTTTTCAAGGTATATCTCTTTTGTAAAATATCTTTTTGCTTTTATGCTTCCTTCTTTCCCCATTTGTGCTGTAACAGTTGGTTGCTCAAGTATGCTGTTCATATAAGAAACCATTTGTACTATGTCATGTTCAGGAACTAAAAATCCTGTTATATTATGATCAACTACCTGAGGGATTCCGCCGTGTGCTGTTGCTACCACAGGCAATCCTGTTGCCATCGCTTCTAAGATGGTTAGTGGTGTACCTTCACTATCATTATTTTCTGTAGTGATGGAATGTTGTAAAAAACAAGAGGCCAATTGATACACCTTGACAAGCTCAGGGGGAGTTAAAACACCAGTAAAATGTACACTTTTATCTATATTTAATTGCTTTGATAATTCTTTGGTAGCTTCTAGTAATTCACCGTGACCAACAAAGCTAAGGGTAGCTGTAGGATGTGATTTTAATACATGTGCAAAGGCATTCAGTGTGAGGTGTGGAGCTTTTTTAGCAACAAAACGACCACAGGCGACAAAGTGTTTTTCGTCTTTTATCACTGTTGCGTCGGGGCAAAAGAGGTCAGTGTCAATACCATAAATGAAAGTGCAAAGCTTAGAGGGTGGACAGCCAAGGCTCAGGAGTTGTTTTTTCATTGGATCAGAAACGGCAATGATTTTAGATGCTGTTTTAAAAAGTTCAGGATAGTCTTTGCCATAGCTAGATAGTATATCATTTCTGAAAGCGTCATATCCATGAAAGTGAACAATTAATGGGATATCTAGGCTTTTGCAGATGTCCATTACAGCGACTCCAGAAGGGCCATATTGGGCCAATACAGCAGTGACCTTGTGTTGTCTCAAAGATTTTTTTAATAGTGAAATTGGATCTGTGGACTGCCACCATTTTTTTGGAATAGGTTGAGACGATTTTCCACGATCAAGGCTTATTCTACTAGGTAGATATCCGTCGGTGTATAACACAACGGGCATTGATAATTCTTGAATCTGCCGATGAATAAACGTCTCAGAGTATTTATGGGCATTGGTCGATATGATTGCTACAGGATCCATCACTCTTTCATTGATTCTTGTTAAGAGTCCCTAATACTTGAGTGTCTAAAATAATATGTCTTTCTTCAGGAACAAGCGACATGGTTTCTAGGGTCATGGTTACTTTTTCTATCGCATCAAGACCCTGCACCTTCGATGTCCAAAGCTTCCAATAACTTTCAATTTTTTCTTGCAGAAGGACCGTATCACCTTGTTTGAAAGTATGCGCAATTTCGGTTTCAAAAGGCCGAATGTTTTCCCAGCGAAATGACTGTTCCTTTCCAAGGGATTTTACATCCGTTAGTTGACCATTTTGGTCATAAGCGTCTATTTTTATTAATTGAACGGTATTCTCGACAACGCCAGAGTATGCAGGATAGGCTGAAAAAGGCCATGAGTTAATTCCAGCAATTCCGAAAAAAAGATTACCTAGAACTAATATGATTCCAGGGTAAAAAACAGCCTGTTTATAAAGTGTTTTTGCCTCAAAATCTTCGTGGGGATGAAGAACAGGAGTTTCTTTTTTCTTTCGAAACAAGCGCAAAGATTTGAGTCGAGACCAATTGATAAGAGAGAAATGACTTCTCCTTAGGTTTACAAAGTCAATGTTCATTAAATAACCAGCCGTAAGATGTAATGACCAAGCACCTATGAAATTAATGAAGCGAAGGGAAGGTTTTATCAAAAAAAGTGGATAGACTATTTCAAAAAGTATAATGCCTATCGCTCCAGTTCGCAAGAGTATAGGATATTTGTCAATTCTTATAGCGGTAGTCATGTCATAGTTCTCTACCCATTCTAATTGAATTTGATTGATAATATTATCGCTAAGTCCCCAGAACAAACCTGTATCCCAGAGTTTATGGAGGCCGGAAAAGCAGTAAATCATTGCGAGATGAATCCATATCAATGTAAGAGGCAATCCGTATATCACTGATTTTTCAGGCGGTGTCCATGTTTTTCTGAGTTTTTTAATAATGGCATCTACCGACCATACAGCACTACATTGACTAAAGGCAAATATAATAGGAATCCAAAGTAGTATTTGGTTATGATTTAATTTCCCAAAAAAACAAGGAACAGCCCACAGATAAAAGGCAACGGGAATATATAGCTTTAATGTCCAACGGGTTTGAAAACCAATAAGACCGGTGAAGGCCAAAATGACACCTATCAAACGCATGCTATCATAGATCTCTGGAGATATAGGAAGTATATCAATAAGCCAACCTATGTACGGTAACCCTACCCTTGCTGTTTCTGGCAGCGTTGTCCATGCCATGGAACTTTCCATACCCCGAACCAAAGAGCCAAAAATAAAAAAGAAGAAAATAATTCTAAAGATGGCTAAGTTGTATGCACTGTTCTTCTCTAATAAAAATTTTTTTAAGGTATGTACAGTTATATCTTTTTTTAATATGAAGACCGACGCAAGCTGTAACAAAATAGTCAACACTAATACTTTTGAGAGTATATTTTGCCAAAAGAAAAAGGTGGCTTTATCGGTATAGAAGTAATTTAGAGAGTAATAAGCAATGCAAAATAAACCTACATATCCCAACATGAGTAGTATATGCCAGCATAAACTACGCACATAGTTTTTTTCAATATATAACCTGTGATTTAGGATAATGCTAGCTCGAGAGCCTCTTATTGCATGGAGTAGTGAAACGATATTTTGATACATAGATCGAGCAAATAGCACCAGGTGTACTAAAAGAACTAAACTTACTTCTGTGGGAATAAAAATGATAGATACCAGGATCAGTATGGGCATCCATTGGGTATAGAAATGATCTAAAAAGATGTTGGTAAAATGCTTTGCAGGTGTTTCTTGTTTCTTTTTTTTCGCTTTCGCGAAAGCGTATATCGCCACAATTAAATATATGCCATATATCCAAGGAAGAAATGAAATCTGAAGACCAATAATTCCAATGAAACATAAGAAAGCTAGGGACTCAACGGTGATACATGACTTTAATAGCAAAGTTGCAGTGGGAATGCCTTTTTGAGTAACCCATGTATTTGTGCCACTCAAAAGATCGTTTTCATAATCTTTAATTTGATGTGACAAAATGTTACGAATGCCTGAAAAAAGTTGCCATGCAACTAGAATAACCAAGAAGAGGTAAAATTGTTTGTAAGTTTTTCCTATGACAAGATAAAAGGTCCATGAAGCGAGAATGGCCGGAACAACATGTGCGTAAAGAGCATCGGTGATTAGTCCTAAAATTCCTCGTTCTTTGAGTCTGAAAGGAGGGAAGGCATATAGGTAAAAAAGAGAAAATTCAACGCCTATCAATAATAGGGAATAGGTATCCCAAGGCAGGTATAGCCATGGGAGTATTGCCACCAGAATACAGCCGATTAATATCCCTCGAATGGCCCACGGTGACAATTTATTAAGCGCATTTTCTTTCTGTGCAAGAACGTCTTTTTTTCGATCGGAAAGGTCATTAGTGACATAGCCTACGCCTGCAAATCCAATTGTGGTAACAAAGGCGGCGAGAATTGCATAAAAAAAGGTCGCTGAATCTACATCCCCAGTTTTTATAAGGAAATATGGAAATGAAATTAATAAAGGAACCTTATATTGCCATGGTTTGCTCAGCCTAAGTTTGGTGGAAAACAAGTAAAAAAAAGCAAATAACTTTGGCATGCCGGTTTTGTTCATTTTTTGCTTTCCTGCCTACCATACAGGCAGGCGTGAAAGTGTAAAGGTGAGCGTTGAGAAAGTCAAATATAGTATTATTATTTTTTCATTTTTATTGTGCAGAACCCTATTCCCTTTTTTACAAAATCATATGCGAGGCTGCTGCTATTAATACTGCTGATTCTTGTGAGCGTTTGGTTAGTGGGATACTGGTTTATTGGAGAATGTTATATAAATCAGGAGGAAATTCGGTTACGGGCACAATTGCTGTTTACAAGAGCGACACTAATTGGGGCGTTTATTAGCTATTTGCTTATAGCTTTTAAGTATAGAAGTCAATTATTGACCACAACCAATGGCACCGCAATAAACCTTTCTTTTTTTAGACTAATTTATTTTGGATTTTTTACGGTTGGCGCTTTATTTTTTCTTCCAAAATTATGGGCACAAACTATGGCCTATTTAGAATTACCAGATTCAGCGATGATCGAAGTGCTCTTTATGGATTGGCTTCCATACGTTGCTCCACATACTTCGTGGTTGGTTACCCTGGCTGTGGTCCTTTTTTTTATTGCAATACTTTGTTCATTTGTCGGGTTTAAGACAAAATGGGCGATTCTATTATTTGTACTCTGTGGTTTTTACTTGTTTGGGATTCCAAATTTTTATGGCAAAATCAATCACAATCATCATATTCTTTGGTTTGCTGTCATTTTGGCTTTTAGTCCTTGCGAGGATCGTTGGTCTGTAGATGCTTGGTTAAGAAAAAAGAGGGGGAAGGCAATAAAAAATAGAGCCACTTTTGCTTATCAGATTCCTTTTATTATGATCTGGTGCTTGATGGGAATTATTTATTTTTTTCCTGGATTTTGGAAATTGTGGATCTCTGGACTAGATTGGGCTTTGACAGATAATATGCGTAATCAGATGAATTATAAGTGGATACAACTGGATGGATGGATGCCTTGGTTTCGGTTGGATCATTATCCATTCTTATACCGCAGTCTTGGATTGTTTGTTCTTATTTTTGAAGTATTTTTTATAGGGTTTGTCCTACATTATAGGACAAGACTAATGGCCATTTTAGGAGGCTTGTTATTTCATTTTGGCAGTTGGCTATTCATGGATATCTTTTTTGTGATCCTGGTTTTGGCATATTCCAGCTTTGTTCCTTGGGATCGGATATTTTTTAAAGATAAAGGAGTTGAAAGCGTACTCTTACCCATAAAGAACCTCAATGGATTCTATGCTTCTAATAAAATGTTATGCTGGGTAGGTGCCATTTTAATTGGAGGTAATACCCTTTTTGGAATTGCGCATTGGAACAGTTGGCCATTTACGGTGTATCCAACATTTGAAACTATGCTCGCTACTTCAACAGAAGACTTAGTGTACCGAGGGTTACTTGAGAATGGGACTAGTGTGCCCTTGTCAAAATCTCCCCTAATAGCACATTTTTCATCAGAGCGTTTTTGGGCCATGGAAGAGAAGATTAAAAGTGCCCATAAAACGTCCAGTTTGTCAAATGAACAAGATTTATTAGGTCATTTATGCATACTTTTGAGAGATAGTAATACGAATATAAAGTCAGTCATCATCGAGCTTGAACAGCGATCTCTGGATACGGTGCAGGTCAAGGAGGTAACGGAGTATATATTTGTAAAAGAAATAAGATTAGATTCGTTGATAAAATAACTATGTTTAAGGCTAAGAGATTGGTAGTATGGAAGTAAAATTGTCAAGGAGGTATTTAGATTGGAAACCTATAAAACACAGCTTTTTTAAATCGCCAGATTTGGCTGATAAAATTCACCATAAAGGATATAAAGTTGTTGATTGTATATCTGATGAGGTGATATCTCAGCTCAACGATATTTATCAAGAAGAACATGATTTTAATGTTGAAGATGGAGGAATGTTCTATAGCATGTACTCAAAGGATACAGCTTATAGAAAGAGAGTTCATGAGAAAATAGGTGCCTTACTCAAGCCCATACTTGAAAATTACTTTGAAGATTATAATAATGTTATTAATGCCTTTGTTGTGAAACTTCCTGGCGATAAAAGTGAGTTTTATGTGCACCAAGATACCACGGGGCTGGATGAGTTGAAATATTCTCCGTTGAGCCTTTGGATTCCCTTACAAGATATTACCGCATCAAATGGAGCGCTGGCAGTTATTGAAAAAACCCATTGGTTTTTCTCACCGTATAGAGGGATTTCATTTTCTTTTCCTTTTAAAAAGATTAATGAAACTATTAAAAAATATTTGAAACCAATTTTTATGAAACAGGGGGAAGTTTTGTTTTTTGATAATAGAATTATTCATAATTCTATGGCCAATACTTCTGAGAATGCTCGGGTTGCAATTATATGCGGCCTTTTTCCTAAAGAAGCTGAATTCTTAACTTGCTATAAGAGTCCAGAGAGTGCTGAAAGTCCGATTGAGATTTATCAACACGATGATAATTTCTTGCTGGAGTATCCGCAGTTTTTTTATGATTGTACATCAAGACCTACTTCTGGAAACATAATAGGAACCGTGAATGAGCTTTTTCCAGAAATGTCATCTGAAACCTTTGAAGATCTATGTGCGAAAAATGACATATTTCCTGTGGACTATTTACGTAGTTCGGCCATGACGACGACCAATTGCGAACTCATAGCTGAACCAGATGGGATTAACAAATTTGACCCTGTCGCTCCTTTAGTTTCTGAAGGAAAGAAAGCAACTATGTGGTCTTTTTTAAAACGTAAGAGATGACCAGCTATCCTTTTTTTAAGTCTACACAAGAACAAGTGGAGCTAGATGCGAACGGTTTTGTTAAAATTCCTTTTTTGCAAGAAGAAGAGTTGGAGGCTCTAAGAGCTTTTTATTCTGAGATGCATCCGGATTTAGAACCGCCTGAAAAAATAGACGGTATCCATATGACCACTTGGTGTTCGGATTTGGAATACAAAGAAAAAGTACAGCAGCGACTGGCGGCTTTATATAAAGTGCCCATCAATCGAAATTTTCAAGATTATAGAGCTTTGAATAATGTATTTATTGTCAAAGAGTCTGGCAAAGGAACTTCCTTCAAAGTACATCAGGATTGGAATGTAGTGGATGAATCCAAATTTGCAGCAGTTAATGTTTGGGTGCCATTGTATGATGTAGATGAGAATACAGGGGCGTTGTGGATGCTTAAGAATAGTCATAAGCTCGATAGACACATAAGAGGGTCTGCCTACTTATTTCCGAATTACAGTCCCTTCTTTGATGAATTAGAGAAAGCGGCGACATCTGTGGCCTTAAAGGCTGGAGAGGCGATCGTGTTTTACGTTAATGCCATTCATGGTTCACCACCCAATTTAGGAGAGACGCCAAGAATAGCGTCTTGTTTTAGTTTAGTGCCTGAAGAGGCTCCTTTGCATATATATTTCCAGAAAGAAGAAGGTGCGCCCTTAGAGGTGCATGCCCCTGAAGATGATTTTATGTACCAGTATAAAAGTTTAAGAACCGAAACATTTGAAAGGCCTCCTACAGACAGTCCTGTAGAAATTCTTCCAAGCTATGTAAATCATGCTATACAACTAAAAGAACTCAAGCCATTTTTAAAGGCGAAGCGTAGGTGGTGGTCATTTAAATCTTAAGACCACATATATAGTCCTTTGTTATCTTTAGTAAATGACAAGAACCCTCCAAGGGTTATTCGATTTTTTGGTCCTTGGATATATTCTACTTTATGCCAGATTTGGCCACCAGAAAATACAATCATGTCACCTGCCTCTGGTGCTATACTAATTCGCTTTACTTTCTTAGGGTTCAAAAGGTCGTGTTCTTTCCCTTTTTTGTCGACCAAGGTGGTGTCACCCGTTAAACGAATTTCTACATCATCCCATCGCAGGTCATACAATGTAAGTTCACCTCCGCTTTCAGAAGGGTCAAGCATGACAAAATAACTAAGCTGGTCCTTAATGTTTGAAGATTCTTCTAGATGTTCGTAAAAAGTACCGAATTCATCATGAAAAAAGTTCCCGCAGTGTGCTTTTAATTCCCCGCCATTGGAAGACATTTCTTTGAAAGTGGCAGGATTATAGGAGCCTTCTTGATTCGTTCCCTTAGGGATTTCAACGTATTTCGAATCTGCCAAAGTCGTTAATACATCTTTAACTCTATTGACAAAGTCAAACTCAAAAGTTTCAGGAAATTTATTCCAAAACTGTTTTGTTTTTTGAAAAAAGTCATTTAATGTATCTTTTGAATTGCCACTCAATTGATCCAAAAGTGAAAATGCTTCTGGGAATATTGATAATCCACTATTTATATGATTAATCTTTGAGGATTCTATTTTTTTATAGCCATTTACTAAAAGCTTTACTTCATCCTTATTTAAGACGTTTTTAATTAAAAAACCGTCAATAGAACCATCTTTTAATGCAGAAATTCCATGTTTATAATTATCAATTTCATTGTGCTGAATGGTGAGGAAATTATATAACTTTTTTTGTGATTTTGTTCTTTTACGAAAAAGATTTGTAAAAAGGTTCATGCTTTTTTATTTAAAGTTATTAGTTATTTTCCAAACTAATTGTGGACGCACAGCACAATTAAAATTCTTGTGAAAATCATCCTGAGAATGATCATACACTTTAAAGGATGCTAGCTGCTGGATCTCATGCATCGGTTCATGATTCTTCCCAACAATCATCCCTAGAGTATATACACCTATATTTAGTAAATTTTTAGGAATAACACATTCTATTAGATACTTTCCTTTTTTCCAGGGAACTTTCTTATAGTTAGATCGCAACCCGTATGAATCCAAAAATATTCTAACATTATTAAGATTCATAATGTAATATGTAATTTCTAAGGAATAATCATTGTGAGTTAGTTCGCTGCTAATCTGAATAGTAATGTCATGGTCTATTAAAAGTTTTTCAGAATTTGCTGCGCTAGAAGTAATTCTGAAATTGTCAAATTTTACGAAATCAAGATTTAGTAATTTGCAATCTTGATAATACGTAATGTCTTTTTGAGCGTGAGTTAATTGAGATTCCTCTCGTACATTAGTTCTAGTAGTCGTATTGCTCCAGTTTAGATAAGATTCAACTACGTCAAATGGAGTGCCATTTTGCATTATCTTACCATTAGAGAACAATAGACATCGGTCAGTAAAATCCATAATCGTTTCCATACTATGACTCACTAATATGATTCCAACACCTTGTCTTTTTAATTCTCGGATTTTGTCGTAACACTTTTTTCTAAAATTATGATCCCCTACGGCAATGACTTCATCAAGTAACAGTATATCTATAGATGTATGGAAAGCAATGGAAAAAGCGAGCCTTAAATACATCCCGCTGGAATACTGTTTTACTGGCATTTCCATGAACTCAGACAAGCCGCTAAAGGCTACAATTTGGTCGTAAATGTGAGGATCTATTTTGTTGGAAGCGGTCAGAAGTCCTGTGCTTAGAAATACATTTTCTTTGCCAGAGAGATCTGGATGAAATCCAGTTCCTATGTCAATGATGGAGGTTAATGTTCCAGAATATTCTATAGTTCCTGATGAAGGAGCTGTGATCCGACTTAATACTTTAAGAAGGGTGCTTTTTCCTGCACCATTACTGCCTATAATGCCCAGTATTTCTCCTCGGTGTAAGTTGAAGGAAATGTCATCTAGTGCAGCCATTTGCTCTCCTTTGCCAATAGCGTAGACTTTAGAAAGATGTTGTGCTGATAATACTATTTCTTCCTCCATTAGAGCTCTTCTTGTTTTCGGTTATGAACCTGCATATAGTATAAATTCTGTAAAAAGTATCTGCTATTGCCATACTCTAATGCATTCCACGGCTTAGTGCATTTCAATTCGAAAAAATCAACTGGAAATATATATTCCTGTAAATTTTCGATTTTATTAATGCCGGTTAGTTCTTGAAAATCATTGGAGATGGTCAAGTTTTCAAAATCTTCTAATGGGATATCAATCGTTTTAAGACTGGATATGATAAAACCCTTCTTTCGCGCAAAGCGTAATACCTCATATAAATCTGCAACATTATATCGATATGCTTCATTAATATTATCAATTTCTCTGTCAATATCTTTCTTTAAGGAATCAATAGCGGCTTCTTTTATGAACAGGTCTTTTATATATAAAGTGCCGCCCGGTTTTAGCATCCCCCAAGCTTCGTTAAGTACTTGTTGGTGATCTACAGCATGCCCAAAAGATTCCAAAAAATACACAGTATCAAAACTATCTGATTCGAAATAATTACTCAGGTGATGGTAATCTCCCTGTTGAACGTTCACCTGATCTTCTAATCCTTCCTTTTTAATGTAGGCCTTTGATTTGTCAACTTGATCCTGAGAAATTGTAATCGCTTCGACCTGAACGCCTGCGTTTTTTGCAAAATAGCGTGCTGGACCACAAACACCGCAGCCAGCATCTAACACACGTTGGCCTTTCTCAAAACCAATGGCTTCAATTTGATAGTCTAGCAACTTTGTAACATCTGTTGTGCGAAATGCTTGTATAACCTCACCATAAACTTTCAGGAAGTTGTTCGTTTGTTTATTATAAAAAGAGCCAACGTCAGACGCATTATACTTTGTAGCTTTCTTCTTTTTCTTTTTACTGTAGAGTAAATACAAGAGCGCTGCATTGAGTATTGCAAAAGTAATTAGGGCTATGTAAAGGATTGGGGTCATTTTTGTTTTCGTGAAAATAGATTAAACCATTTTTTCTTTTTTGGTTTGGCAGAAGCCGAAATTCCTAAATATCTTGTTAGAAAGTCATCGGTAGAAATAGGCTCATTGTCATGGGTGACATATTGATGAAATTCAAGATGATCTGCGCCCTTATCATTATCGTGTTCAAAAAAGAAATCGGAATAAGAGTTAAACTCTGCTATTTGATTTTCTCGAGGGGCATAGTATTTTAATGGAGTACTTGTAGGCACAACACCGAGCACAATACACAGTCGTAATTTTTGAGTATTGTTTTTTGGAGAAGAATGCCAGAGAGCATGATCGTAAAGTAGTGCCTCTCCTGCTTTCATATTCAAGCTTAGCATATATTCATCTACCACTTCAGTAATGTTCTGGAAAAGTGATGGAATTCCTGGGCCTCTATAATTCTCTTGCTTGATATGACTCTTTGGGAGGATTTTCATGGTCCCATTCTCAGGGCTAACATCTACGAGTGGAATCCATAAATTATAAGATCTTGCCATCTTTTCGTCTACAATATTCCAATCTTGATGTAAAGGCAGGATGCCTTTGTCTCCTGAGGCTTTAGCAATATAGGCGCCTCCTAGAATCTCCATATTATGAAATAAACGAGGGGTTTCAGAAGCGATAACAGTACTGATTTGGTCACTTAACGTTTTTCGAAGTGCTTTATCTTCAATGTGCGTTGTGGCATAAAATCCTTGAGGTTCCTGTTTATGAAACTCATAAAAGGTCTTTGTGAGTTGAGCGATTTGCTCCGGAGATAATAATGGAAAAGTAGCATATCCCTTTTCCATTAAAGCAATGGATTTTTCTTCCTCTTTAAATTGAATAGTTTGCATGGATTATATTTTAAAGAATCTGCTTAATAAATTTTTTTTCTTTTCTTTTTTATATCCTGTCATACTATTGAATAGGGCATCTGTCATTGAGGGCACTTTAAAAGGGCGTACCGCTTTGCTTTTGCCAATAACGGGACGTTCAAATATGCTTGTATGAAAATCTTCAAATTTTAAAAGGAAATCATCATCTTGTTCAAAAAGCTCAATTTCATTAGGCTGTTCTCTATTCCAGTAATGTAACATTAGTGGAGCTTCTTTTGAAATTAATCCAGTAGTAAGCGCAGGCCTTGAAGTGTTAGTGGTATTTGCTTTAGAGTAATGAATTATAGCCTGATTTAGGATAATAGCTTCTCCTGGAGATGCTTCGATCAAGCTTAGTTGTTCTTTAAGGCGTTCTTGATATCCTTCAAAATAAAAGGGTAAGGTTGGCGCTCGTATCGCATCATTCCATACATGGCTTCCTTTGACAACTTCTAATGCCCCATTGGCCACTGTGGCATTCGTTAAAGGGATCCAAACATTAATTGCGTAAAATTGGGATTCGTCGACAATCGACCAATCCTGATGCATAGGCATTTCGCTCTGTGGCCCAATTCCTTTGATAAGAAAAGCTGCCCCAATCAATCTAAACTCTTTAAAATATGAATTAGCTCTTGTTTGAACGATTTGGGTTATTGCGTCACTAATCTCTTTTTTTTGTTCAAAATCATTCAAATAGCTGGAAGAGAAGAAGGTGCTTCCTGTTTCAGGAAAAGAGTTAGTACAAAGTTCGTTTAAAGTGACAATATCCTCCTTTGTAAGTAGTTGTATTTTTACAAAACCGTCGGTGTCAAACTGCTGTTGTAATTCGGGATCTAAAAAAATAGGTTTTTTCATAACGGGAACATTCTTATGAGGAAAAGAGGGATTTGAACCAGTGTTTCTTTCTTTTAGTATCAACGATGTCTTTAGTAGGCTTTGCCTGAATTGAAACGTTTAGTTCACGTTCCAATTGATTGATATCGAGTTTTGGAAAGCTATAAGGGAATTTACCTAGACTTTTTCCAATGCTTGGTTTTGCAAAAATATTATGCCCGAAATTTTCAAACTTTTCAAGAAAGTCGTCGTCTTGTTCAAAAATTTCTATGTTATCTCCATAGGTTTCTTTATCCCAGTAACAAATTTTAATTTGGGCGTTTTTATGCGAGACAAAGGTGTTAATTACTGGACGTTCTACTTCTGAAAGATTGGGTGGTGAATAATGAATGATACTCTGATCAAAAATAATTGCCTCTCCCGCTTTCAGATATTGTGGAATCATAATGCTTTTTACTTCATCAACAACATTGTCATAAATATCTGGAATTGAAGAACCTCGATAGGTTTTAAAAAAGCGATGGCTTTTTGGAAGGACTTCGATCGCGCCGTTTGTGTCATTTAAATCAATCATTGGTGACCAAACATTGATTCCTGCATATTGACTCTCGTCCACAAGCGTCATATCTTGGTGCATAATAAGTTCACTCTTTTTACCAGGGGCTTTTACGATGAAGCTCGAAAAAAAGACTTTGTAATCAATGAATAATTCATTCAAGCGATCTAGGCATTCTTCTTTGATGGACCGATTCACCTTTTCCCTATGCGCTAAATTATTGGCAAATGTTGTAGAAAAAAAACCATCTACTCCATCAGGATAACAATGTTTGTAGATGCTAGTCAAGTTGTTTATGATATCCTCATTCATGAAAGGGACTATAACATACCCTTCTTCATCAAATCTTCTTTGGTGCTCTTCATTTCTGAAGATTCCTTCTCTCTTCGTTACAGAAATCATATGCCAAACAGTTTGAGGATGGATTGCTTCAGGTTCCTAGGGTATGATTTTTCATCAAAACTGGGTTGATGAAGTTTCTTTTCAAAGTCTATTAAATTCATCGAAAATGGCTCGTATTTGAAAGACCTTTGTCTTGGTATTTTTGAAGAAGGTTTTTTCCATGGATTGAAAGTCATATAAAAGTCTTTGTCAACGGTAAGAACTTCTACTTTGTTTCGATCCTTACTTAAATCCATATGATAATGAATAGAGTCTTTCTCTTTGGGAATCATAATTAGTTGAATCGCAAGTCGTAATCCTTCCGTTTGATTAGGGGAAGAATAATGTACAATACTATCATCTAAAATTACGGCTTGACCTGCTTTAACTTCTAAAGGAACCATGAACTGATCTATAATTTCATCTTTTATGTCAACAAGCTCGGATTTTATCATTGGGCCACGAGTTTGGCCATATCGTTTATGACTTCCCGGAACTACTTCAAGTGTTCCATTTTCTTTATTGCTATCTACCAGTGGACACCAAATTGAAACAGATGTACATTCAAGTTCATTAACAAATGCCCAATTTTGATGCAAAGGAACCTCCCCACCATCCGTTTTTTTTCGAATGAAATTGGCAATAATAGGTTTGTAATTGTCTAAAAATTTTGAAGTATGCTTTTCGAACACAGTAGAAATTAGGTCAAACACCTTTTTCTTATATTCAATATTCTTGTCAATAAAAGTGAAATCATAGGTTATTTCATCTTTAGAGTTGTGTTTTTCATCTTTTGGGCCAAGGCGGCCCCCACTTTCATCTAACGTTCTGAAATAATCATCAGTTAAAGAAGCAATTTCTTTACTGTCAATAAAAGGTACAATGACATATCCATCCTTTTTAAAACTGGCCTCCATCTCAGCCTCATTGAATATATTTCTCATAGCTTAACCAAATTAGGGTCTCCCTTTTGCTCTCCAAAGAATCTCTTTGACAATATTAACAGGTGTATATTTTTTAAAAAAACTGCGTTCATCAGAATGAGTCTCTGGCGCGCCATTAATAGTTTCTTCTTGGTTGGTTTGCTCCATGGTTGTTGTATTTGAATTTCCGTCTAAAGAATAATTAAAAAGTGCTGCTAATTTCTCCATCAAAGGGGTGTTGTAAGTTACATCATCTAGTTTTGAAATAATATCATTCATCTCGTCTTTTGTAAAGGTAGGTGTATCGCGAACTAAGTTTGCAGCCTCACTAATATCCTCTGGCGTTTTGCCGTTGTCAAAAAGATCAGAAAGTCTTTTGTTATTGTAAAAAGTAAAAAAGTTGCGATCTATATCGAATACTTGAAGCTGAGCAGGTTCTGTTTCTGGAATCTGATAATAGTGTTTTAATTGAACATCTTTACCCGTGATGCCTATTCCTACAGCAATTCTGGCATTTTGTGTCAGGTTGGGAGGAGAAGCGTGTATAAGTCTATTGTCAAAGATGAGACATTCTCCAGCTTTCATTTCTATGATGTCAACATAAGGAAATAAAGTAAAAATATGATCGGCTAGGGGAGATTTAGATTGTGGGGAAGGAGAAGATCTTGGATGTGAAAATACTTTATGACTACCTTTTATTACTCCAAGTGCACCGTTTTCCTCTGTGACATCTACCAATGGAATCCAACAGGTGGCTGAGTAATTTATGCTTTCATCTACAAAGGACCAGTCTTGATGTGGGGGCACTATATTTTTTTTACCCGGCTCTTTTATTACAAAAGAAGAAGTGAAAATCTTGTAATCTTTGAAAATATTGTCAGCATAGGGCATTAAGGAATTTTCCAGATTATGACTTATCGTCTTTACCAAATCTTCATTTTGATTATCTAAACTTATATGAAACCCACCTTCAATTTTATTGTCTAATCGCTGATCGTGATAATAGTCAAATAACGATTTTATATCTGCATCCTTTAGTAAAGTGATTTTAGCATATCCGTCTTTTTCAAAACGTTCTTGCAATGCATGGTCTTTAAAAATGGTATTCATGAATGTATTGTTTCAAAAAATGAGATCTATTAGATATAATCTGCTGCATTGCGCTCTGCCGATTTAAAATATATAATTCCTAATCCCAAGGCTATTATTACTGGGATGAAAGATAATAAATAGTTCCACTGAAATTGACTATCAAACAGGATAAATCTAAAGAAATCAATGGTTGTTGCTATTGGATTTATATAATACATAAACTCTCTATATTCTTCTGGAATGATAGTGGTTGGATAAAAAACAGGAGTCAGCCATATACCATAATTCATAAGATAGGGGATGAGATGTTGTAAATCTCTATGCTTTATAGAAATGGCGCTAAGCCAGATTCCTATGCAAAGTCCAATACTCAAAATCATCAATAGCGCTATTGGAAATAATAAAACCTTAAAGCTTAGAGGGATATCTAGTATAAAGAGAAGAATAAGAAGTAGAATAAAGGAAATAATGATCTCTAAGCTATTCAGTAATGCCTTGGATATGGGCAGTATTAATTTGGGAAAATACACTTTTCCTAATAGTTCTTGAGCGCTTAAAAGGGAGGTGCCCGTACTATAAACGAGGGCAGTAAAAAAATACCACAAGATCATACCGCTAAAAGCGAAAGCCGGGTAGGGTACCTCGCCAGTTTCCAATTGAATAAGTTCGCCAAAAAACAATGTAAAAATAAGTAAAGCAATGATCGGTTGAATCACCATCCACAGCGCCCCCATTTTGGTTTGCGCATATTTTGCTTTGAAATCTTTGACAGCAAAAGAGTAAATTAAGTGCTTAAATCCCCACAGTTTCTGACTGTATTCTTTCAGGGAAATAGGGGTGTTAGAAATTATAGTTTTCTTTTTCACTGTTTGAACATTTTACGATGCACTTGCTTCCCCCCAATAAAAAAGGAAGGCAATTGAATAAGTTTTTTCTTTGTTGTATACTCATGATTCATAAAATCATATTGTATCAATCGCGGGATATTAAAAATCCAAGGATACATCTTGTTTAATATGGGGACATCGTAAAAAAAGAAAGGTCCTAAAAACCATCGAGCGATAATAAAAAATGGCAATTTTAGTTTTTGTGCTGTTGACATATTACGCTTTTCTCTTTGGATCACTTCCTTACATTCGGTAAGATAAATATCTCGAAAGTCTTTGGATCTTTGAGCTCCCTTTCTATGTCTAAAACCACTTAACTCTAAGGTGGTGGTGTGCAATTTCTCATGTCTGAAGAATCGAGCCCACAGCTCCATGTCACCGCTCAACTTTATAGTCGTATCAAGGGTCGCTCCAGCTTTTTCCCATAAGGATCTTGACCAAAACGAGGACTCTTGTTGTATAAACTGAAAATCATTAGTATAATAGCGATGTTTTGACCACCTACACCAAGGAAGGTGAATTTGGCCAACTAATACCCCTTGTTCTGTATATTCCTTGGCGCAGCCCATCAACCAATGAACATGTTGAAATCTATTAAAAATGTCTGCAACAGCAAAAAATGCTTTTGGTAGATATTTGTCATCAGAGTTAATCCAAGCCATGATATCGCCAGTGGATTTTTCAAAGCCTTTTTGAATGGCATGATATTGCCCCTCATCCTTTTGAGACTCCCAATACGTAAAATGAGATGAATATCGCTCAATAACCTCTAGACTATTATCTGTACTCCCGCCGTCAATCATAATATATTCCAGATTTGGGTAGTCTTGTCCTATAACAGATTGTATAGCCTCTTCAAGAAAGGCTCCATTGTTGAGGTTTACAGTTACAATAGAAATTTTAGGATACGTTGGCATTCAGGTGGTACGCTTTCGCGAAATATACGAATATTGCAATTAGCGATTCCAGAATATTGACTAGTTTTGATGGAGTTAATTCAAACCAACAAGTGCATACAATAGCCCATATTATAAACCCTTTCAAGGCCGCCGAAACATCAGATCTGTTTGTTGCTCAGCCTATTACTTTTGAGTCAATGATACGCGCAAAGACCTTTGCTAAGGATATTGTTCAAGTAGAGCTTTGGAGTGCATGCTATGAGGAGGACAATGGATTAACGCCAAAACCATTTAGGAATACACCATTTTTGACCCAATCCGTCTTGGATTCCTGCTCTTTTGATAAAAAAATGAAATTGCCTTTGATTAGAGATATTCTTGAGCGATTATATAGTTCAACTGAGGCAGATTATTTAATATACTCCAATGTAGACATCGGAGTGTATCCAGAATTCTATGTGAGAGTAAATGCACTTATAGAAGAAGGTCATGATGCCTTCATTATTAACCGAAGGAGGCTTCCTGAAATTTATGACTCCGTTGAAGACTTAGAGCGTATTTACAAAGACATCGGTAAAAGCCATCCGGGATTTGATTGTTTTGTGTTTTCTAGAAAAATGTTTCCAAAATTTCAGTTATCAAACGTTTGTATAGGGGTTCCTTTTATTGGGATCACATTGGCGCAAAATGTCTTTTGTTTTTCATCAAAATATACAATCATAGAAGAAGAAAAACTCACCTTCCATATCGGTATGGAGATTTATAAGAAAAGAGCATCCAAAGACTACTTTAGGTACAACAGACAAGAATTCTGGAAAGCAATGAAGCTAATAAGTCCGAAACACCATGCTCATAAATTGCCGTATGCGAATCGTTCACTTATTGTCCGTCTAATTAAATATGGACTAAACCCAAGTATTCCAATACGGTGGGTATTATTTTTAGAAGGCCGAAGTTATCTTAGAAGGTGATTATTTTGACAAGACATTCCGAAACTTTTTAGTCGCTTTTTTATAATCCTCAGGGCTAACTTTTAAATGAAAGCAGGTCGTATCTTCATGGGTGATTTGATACCCCAGTTTTTGATTCATAAATAAGGCCGTGGTATTCTTTTTTAATACTTTGGCCTTAAGCGATGTGAGTTCTAATTCAATGAAGTAATGATCCATCAATGCTAGAATTGCATTTAGCGCTATTGGACTTTCAGTATACTGTAGGTCCCCAATAAAAATTCCTGCTTCACCAGTTTTTAGTTGCCAATCTATGTTTTTGACGTCGATAAGACCAATTTTGATGTCCTTTGTCGTAATAATGTAATAGTGCTGATTACTATTAAGTCCTTCAAACCATGAAAGTTGTTGTTGTGAACTTATGATTTTAGTGTAAATCATATTAGAACGCACATGTTTTGAATTACGCCACATTCTCACCAACTCTATGTCTTCAAGTTGGAGCGGTTTTAAATGAATATCGTAGTTATTTATATCAATCAAATTTTTGCTTTTACTGCGTAAATGGGTTTTTTTACTCTAGAATTATATATTCTATTAATGTATACTGCTAGTACGCATATACTAGACAGAATGAGAAAAAGACCCATAAAAAGTACAATTGTTGTTACTTCAATTTCAGTATCTATAGGGGTTATTATTTTCCAAAAATGCCAGGCGAAATATGCGCATCCTATTACTGCAGCCATACATACATATATGGTAAACTTTAAAGGTAGGTTGGTATAATAAAATACGAGCTTGATTGAAATAATGATTAGTTTGAAAAATGAATATCCAGAAGACCCTTCAGGTCTAGGCGAACTTTCAACAGGAACGAAACCGTAATTCAAAGTGTACCAATTAATAATCTGATTGATAAAAAGATGATCTTGTGAATGGAATTTTAGCCTATCAACAATGGGTTGACTAATTAATCTAAAGGAGGACCCTAAAGACATTCCTCCTTGACTCGAGTTAAAAATCTTTTTAAATATTGCAGAACTAAACTGTCGTATTTTAGAATCCGAACGTTTATATTGTCCGTAAATAACGTCTGCACCTGTTTCCTCGTAGCACGCTATGAGCTTTAAAATTTCTCTAGGGTGTGTTTGTAAATCATCATCTATAGTAATAACAATTTTACCATTAGATTCATCAATTCCACATACGGTCGCTCCGTTTTGACCGAAATTTCGCGTAAGCTTAATAATTTGAATGGATTCTTGAAAATCTGACTTTAATTCTAGGAGCGTTTTCCAACTTTCTTCTGATCCAGAATCTTCTACAAAAATAACCTCAAAGCTTTTGCTTAATGAAGTCAATACGTCTTGGATGCCCAAATACAATGGTCTCAAAGAGTCAACACTTTTATAGACAGGAACGACAACAGAGATATCTGGTTTATTAATCATAATTCAATAATATTTGAACAGACAATATCTGAAATTTGTAGGATACATGAACCCCACAAAAGACCAACTCCAAACCCAGAGAAGCAGTATAAGCCATTATTCATATCGGTCGTTTCATGGAAGGAGTTAACAAAGGTTAGTGCAATAGATGCATTGCTAGTATTGCCATATTTGTTAAGAGAATAAGGAGTTTTGTCCTTCGAGATCCCAAGTTTTTTTCGAATGGATTCGTTTAGAAGTAAGTTGGCTTGATGTAAAAGTAAATAGTCAATCGATGAAAGCGGGGTTTTACTAAACGATGATAAAGCTTCAATGTTAGGCGCTACCTCTCTAAGCCCAAAGTTAAACACCTCCAAGCCTTTCATTTTCATGAATTCACCAGGTTTTTGTTCAATTGCAGATTTTCCAGATCCGTCACTTTGTAGGTTAAAGTACATAGAGGATGCTTCAGTGCAATATTCCATGGCCGTAGCGGTGCCAGCGTCAGAAAAAACTGGAATTACACTTTTGTCAATAGGGTCAAGTAAATCGGTAATTGTATCACCTACAAGTAGTAGTCCTTTTTTTAATTGTGGAGATAATAAGTTTGCGAGTATCGAAAGGCCGTATACATACCCAGAACATCCTTGGTTGATATCCACAGACATACATGTATTAGGTAGTCCTAGTTTATGTTGAATTGATGTAGATGTTCCTGGAATCGTTTGATCTGGTGTTTGCGAAACAAAGATGAGAATGTCAATATCATTGACATTCCAATTTAGATCAGCAATTAATTTAGATGCGGAAGCTGTGCAGAGATCTGATGCTTTGAGATTACGACCGGAAATACGACGTGAGTCTATCCCTGTAGTATTAATAAATTGAGTGGCTTCGTTTTTTTCGAAAAGTGGTGAAAATTGGTTTCGCACTTCAATCTTTGGGATGGCTGCTGAAATGCCGGCGATGCGCACATTATCGACCGAAAATAGTGCCATACTTAGTTGTTTTTTAGTCGTGTAATTTCAAAAAGTTCATCGACAGAGTTTGCCTTTTTGAAATCTTCATGTGATATAAGTACTTTAAACTGTTCGTCAATTGCAGTCATAATCAAAAGCATTTGCATAGAAGACCAGCTCGATATTAATTCCCAATCATCTTGAAAATTCTCAGGGAATTCTTCCTTTATGATTTGCTTAAATGAAATCAATTCAAGTACTGTCATTTTTTGTTATTGAAGGTTTAATAGGTAAATATAAACTAAATGACAAATAATCAAAGAGTATTAATAGGTAGTTTCTCTTTCGCTTTCGCGAAATTGCATGCCGAAGTGATTAGGGCACAAAAAAAACCCAAACAGCCATTGTGGTGACGACATTTCCCCCAAAATGTGTCCTTAATACAGTTGTTTGAGCTTTTTAGTCTTTAAATCTTAAAAGTAATGACAGGGCGTTGGGCATGATTAACTAGCCCTTCACTTAGGGATCCATTGAGGAAATGCGCCAGACCTTTACGGCCGTGAGTGGCTATTCCTATGATTCCTGCGTTGACCATTTCTGCAAAATGGAGAATACCGCTTTCTACTTTATTGTCATTATATATGTTTAGCGTAAAATCATCAAAACCAGATTCTTTTGCCATAAAGTCCTTCATTAGTTTTTCGATGTCATGGGTGGTTTTGAAATCATTAGGTGTATTTACATACAGCATATGTAAGGATACATTACTATCCTTTGCAAAAGCAACTGCTTGTTTAAAAGCCGAGTGGTTGTCGTCTTCAAAACTAGTTGCATAGACAAAGTTGTTTAAGGCAAACTTCTCATGCCTGTTCTTTATAACGAGCACTGGGATGTCTGAGTTGCGAACAACCTTCTCTGTATTAGACCCAATAAAAAACTCTTGTAAGCCGCTTGCGCCATGCGAACCCATAACAATAAGATCGGCTTCATGTTTTTTGGCGTAGTCCATAATACCATCAAACGCTCCGTCAAATTCGGCTGTTTCATAAACGTTGATGCCTTCTAGAAAAGGCGCGTTCATCATCTTTTGAAACTTTTGATGTGCCAGTTTCATAAAAAATATAGCCTCTGGCAGTTCGCTTTTAGCCCCACCATAAGCCCCATCAACAAGATCCATAGGGAGTTCAAGCATATGCAATAAATTGATCTCACTGCCGTGTTTGCGTGCGAGGTCAGCAGCTACGCGGAGTGCATTTTCGGCTTGTTCAGAAAAATCGGTGGGAACGAGTATTTTTTTTATCATAATCTGAGGTTTATGGGTGCTTGATGGTTTGTGCACTGTTCACCCTTAAATTTACAAAATATTCGGCTTTAAATAGAGCTTTTAAAACTCAAAATTTTGTGCTATATTTGCACCGTTGAAAATGAATAGCGTAAACGAGGGGACAGCAGTCCCCTCTTTTTATAGCCTAAGATGTTGAAAGAAAAAGTAAAAAACCTGATACAAGAAGCGATGGATGAAAATCCGTCATTGTTTCTAATTGATTTCGATATTCACGGGAATAACGAGATCAAAGTTGTCATTGATGGAGATGAGGGAGTTACCGTAGAAGATTGTATGGCCGTAAGCCGTAAAATCGAGCATAACCTAGACCGTGAGGAAGAGGATTTTGCGTTAGAGGTAATGTCTTGTGGAGCTGCATCCCCTTTAAAGAAAGTGCGCCAATACCGCAAAAATGAAGGGAGAACCTTGGAGGTGAAAACCACCACAGGAGAAGTTATTGAAGGAGCGCTCGAAACGGTTACAGAGGAGGAAATTACCTTATTCTGGAAAGCGAGAGAGCCAAAGCCGGTAGGTAAAGGAAAGGTAACCGTGGAGAAAACGGCTACTATTCCTTATACAGATATAGTTGAAGCAAAAGTTAAGATTAAATTTTAAGCTAAATTGATATGGAGAATCTCGCATTAATCGATTCTTTTTCAGAATTTAAAGACGATAAGTTAATCGATCGTGTAACGCTTATGGCGATACTCGAAGAGGTATTTAGAAGCACCCTGAAGAGACGTTTCGGTAGTGATGATAACTTTGATATAATTATTAACCCAGACAAAGGCGATCTTGAAATCTGGCGTAACCGTGTGGTTGTTGCAGATGGAGAGGTGGAAGATCCAAACGCGGAGATTTCATTAACAGCTGCTCGCAAGATTGAAGAAGATTTTGAGGTTGGGGAAGATGTGTCAGAAGAAGTTAAATTAATTGACCTAGGACGTCGTTCTATTTTGGCTTTACGCCAAAACTTAATCAGTAAGATTCACGAACACGATAATACAAATATCTACAAGCAGTTTAAAGAGCTTGAAGGAGAACTATACACCGCAGAGGTGCATCACATTCGTCATAGAGCCATTATTTTATTGGACGACGAAGGCAATGAGATTATCTTGCCAAAAGATCGCCAGATACCTTCAGATTTCTTCCGCAAGGGTGAAAATGTAAGAGGGATCATCGAAAGTGTAGAGCTTAAAGGAAATAAACCGTCAATATTAATGTCGCGTACATCTCCTTTATTCTTAGAAAAATTATTCGAGTCTGAAATACCAGAAGTTTTTGATGGCTTAATATCTATCAAAAAAGTGGTGCGTATCCCAGGCGAAAAAGCAAAAGTTGCCGTAGATTCGTATGACGACCGTATCGACCCAGTAGGGGCTTGTGTAGGAATGAAAGGATCTCGTATTCACGGAATCGTACGCGAACTAGGAAACGAAAATATTGATGTAATTAATTACACAAATAATTTGAACTTGTTTATCACCCGAGCTTTAAGTCCGGCGCGTATTACAAGTATCAAGTTAGATGAAGAAAAGAAAACGGCACAAGTGATGCTCAAGCCTGAAGAGGTGAGTAAGGCAATTGGTCGTGGAGGTCACAATATCCGTTTGGCTGGACAGCTAACAGGGTATGAAATTGATGTGTACAGAGAAGGAGTTGAAGAAGATGTTGAACTTTCTGAATTCTCTGATGAAATCGAAGATTGGGTAATTGCCGAATTTGCAAAAATTGGCTTGGATACAGCGCGTAGCATTTTAGAACAAGACGTTGATGATTTAGTACGCCGTACAGATCTTGAAGAAGAGACCGTATTGGATATCATGCGTATTCTAAAAGAAGAATTTGAAGAATAAACATTCCTGTTGTAGTTTTAATAGGGATAAGAATATAATTTAAAGCAGTTTATGGCAGCAATAATGCGACTAAACAAGGTATTAAGAGAACTGAACATTTCTCTAGATCGTGCCGTAGAGTTTTTGAACTCTAAAGGTATTGAGATAGAGGCGCGTCCGACCACAAAAATTTCTTCGGAAATTTATGGGGTGCTTTCGGATGAGTTTCAGACAGATGCCAACAAGAAAGTAGCTTCTAAGGAAGTTGCTGTAGAGAAGTTGAAAGAGAAAGAAGCATTGCGCGTTGCCCGTGAAGAAGAGCTAGAAGCAAAGCAAGTTTCCAAAAAGCCAGAAGTCGTTAAAGCGAAAGCACAGCTAAGCGGCCCTAAGCAAGTTGGAAAAATTGATCTTGACAAACCTGCTGCAGAGCCAACACCAGTTGTTGAGCCTGTAAAAGAAAAAGCTCCTTTTGTTGAAAAGGAAGAAGCTCCTAAACCAGAGGCAGCTGTTGCTGCTGCTAAGGAAGAGGCTCCTGCTAAAACTGAAGAAGCTAAACCTGCTGTAAAAGCAGAAAAGCCGGCCAAGGTAGAAGCAAAAAAGGAAGCAGCTGCACCAGCTACTCCAGCGACTCCGGCAGCAAAAGAAGAACAACCAGCTGAAGAAGCTGCCGCACCAGGTCCTGGTGATGATGTTCTGAAAACAGACTATAAAAAATTAAACGGTCCTAACTTTACAGGTCAGAAAATCGACTTGACACAGTTTAAGAAACCGGAAAAGAAAAAGAAGGAAACTTCTTCTGCTGCCGATGCAAATAAAAAGCGTCGTAAGCGTATTACTAAACCTGGTGGAGCTACTGGTTCTGGAGGTGGTAATCGCGGTGGTGGAAATCAACGAAGTTCTGGTGGTGGACAACGTGGTGGAGGCGGAAAAGGCAGAAGCCAAGTAGCCAAAGTCGAGCCTACCGAAGAAGAAGTACAAAAGCAAATTCGTGAGACTCTTGAAAAACTTCAAGGAAAGTCAAGCAAAGGAAAAGGAGCTAAATATCGTCGTGATAAAAGGGATCAACACCGTCAGAAGTCAGATGAAGAATTAGCTGCTCAAGAATTAGAAAGCAAAGTTCTTAAAGTAACTGAATTTGTTACCGTAAGTGAAGTTGCTACCATGATGGATGTTCCAGTAACAAACATTATTTCTGCTTGTATGTCTCTAGGGATGATGGTAACAATGAATCAGCGTCTCGATGCTGAAACCTTGTCTATCGTTGCCGATGAGTTTGGATATTCTGTTGAATTTGTAACTGCAGATATTGAAGAGTCAATCCTTGAAGAAGATGATGCTCCTGAAGATTTGTTAGAACGCGCTCCTATTGTTACCGTAATGGGTCACGTAGATCACGGTAAAACATCTTTACTGGATTATGTGCGTAATGAAAATGTAATCGCAGGAGAGAGTGGAGGAATTACACAGCATATTGGTGCTTACGGAGTACAGTTAGAAGGAGGTCAGAAAATTGCCTTCTTGGATACACCAGGTCACGAAGCCTTTACCGCTATGCGTGCTCGTGGAGCTCAGGTGACAGATATTGCAGTAATTGTTGTTGCTGCCGATGATGATATCATGCCACAAACGAAAGAGGCAATTGCTCACGCTCAGGCGGCGAGTGTGCCAATCGTTTTTGCAATTAATAAAGTGGACTTGCCAGCGGCAAATCCAGAGAAGATAAAAGAAGGTCTTGCACAAATGAACTTGCTTGTAGAAGATTGGGGTGGAAAAATCCAGTCTCAAGAAATCTCTGCAAAAACAGGTCAAGGTGTTAAAGAATTATTAGAGAAAGTATTGCTTGAAGCAGAACTACTCGAATTAAAGGCCAATCCAAATAAGAATGCATCGGGAACTGTCGTAGAGGCATTCTTGGATAAAGGACGTGGATATGTATCTACGATTCTTGTTCAAGGAGGTACTTTGGAAGTTGGCGATTACGTATTAGCCGGTACCTGTTCAGGGAAGGTGAAAGCGATGCACGATGAACGTGGGAAAAAGATTAAAAAAGCGGGACCATCAACACCAGTATCTATACTTGGGCTAGATGGCGCGCCTCAGGCAGGAGATAAGTTTAACGTGATGGATGATGAACGTGAAGCAAAAGATATTGCTTCTAAGCGTACACAGCTTCAACGTGAGCAAAGCGTTCGTACTCAGCGTCACATTACGCTGGACGAAATTGGACGTCGTATCGCCTTGGGTGACTTTAAAGAGCTTAACATTATCCTTAAAGGAGATGTGGACGGTTCTGTGGAAGCGCTTACAGATAGTTTCCAGAAATTATCTACAGAAGAGATTGCAGTAAATATTATCCATAAAGGTGTAGGTGCAATTACTGAAAGTGATGTATTGTTAGCTTCGGCTTCTGATGCGATTATCATTGGATTTAATGTTCGCCCAGCCGGAAATGCTAGAATGATCGCCGATAAGGAAGAAATCGATATCAGACAGTACTCTATTATCTATGATGCAATCAACGATCTTAAGGATGCAATGGAAGGAATGTTATCACCAGAAATGCGTGAGGAGATTACTGGAACTGCTGAAATCCGTGAGACATTCAAAATCTCGAAGATTGGAACGATTGCAGGTTGTATGGTATTGACTGGAAAAATTTACAGAAACTCAAGCATCCGAATTATCCGCGACAGTGTAGTAGTTTACACTGGAGAATTAACTGCTCTTAAACGTTTCAAAGACGACGTGAAAGAAGTTGCTAAAGGATATGATTGTGGTATGCAAATCAAAAACTACAACGACATTAAGATCGATGATATCATTGAAGCTTATGAAGAAGTAGCTGTGAAGAAGAAGTTGAAATAGGACTTAGTTCTTACTAGATATAAAAAATGCCTCAGTAATCACTGAGGCATTTTTTGTTTCCCCTCTGATCCCCCTTTGGACATCTCCCCCAAAGGGTGAGAAGATTCAATGAGTTGTTATCTGTTGTTCGTTAACTGTTATCGGTTATCGGTTATCTGTTAATCGTCAACTTTGAATCTTGAATCTTGAATCTTGAACTTTGAATTTTGAATTTTGAACTTTGAATCTTGAATCAAAAAGAGTTCGCTTGCGCGAAAATGCGAAGAGATAATATTTTGGGATCTGTGTTTAAATATAAGGAGGCCTAGCGTTCTGGCTTGAAGATAAAAGCGCTTGGAAATTCTCTTTTTACTCTAATTAGGGCTCTATCGGCTTCGAGTCGGTTTCTGAAATTTCCGATCCAAACTTTGTAATTAGGCGTCTCATAAGTGATGTTTCCGCGCCAGGTTCCAACCTTGTTTAAGAACTTTTTTAATTGACCATTGGCAGTACTTTGGTTGCCTGAATAGATCTGAATTTTATAGCGATCATCTAGTTTTCCTCTAACGCTCATTTGGGCCTTCAGAGTAATGAGTTGCTCTATCTTAGGGTCTTGAGAGATCTTAGTTGTGGCAGTCTGCGCTTTCGCGAAAGCGCAAAAAGACAAGATAAGAATGAATGATAAAGTGAGTTTATATTTAGCTAAATGCATCATTGTTAGGGTATTTTAGACAAAGGTAAAGTAATAAAACTTAAACAAATTTAATTTATTATTTAGAACAGTTATAAATTAGAAACAAGCCCTTTTTCAAGCAAGGTAAAACGATATCTAAGTATTATTTTTGCGTACAATTTTAGGTGCGCGATTAACATCCTATTAACAGTTAAGAAGATGTAATAATCGTGCCAAAATTTTGAAGCTAATTCAATCCAAATTATGATACAGGTTAAACGCCGTAATTCATTCTATAGAATTATCACGCTCTGTGCAGCCTTCTTGCTCACAGCTTCTACATCTATTTTCGCACAAATTGACGCCTCTGCTGGAGACGCTGCTGCAGGTGAAAAACTTTTCAAGGCTAATTGTGCTGCTTGTCACAAATTGTACAAGCCAATGACTGGGCCAGCGCTCTTTGGAGTTGTTGACAAGTACGAAGAAGACTATGAATGGTTAGGAAAATGGATCCGTAATTCAGGTGATCTTGTGAAATCAGGAGATGGCCGTGCGGTTAAAATCTTTGAAGAGTATAACAAAACTCCAATGAACTCTTTTGAGGGGTTGGCAGATGGAGATATCAGTAATATTCTTGCGTATACCAATACTGAGTTTGTTGCTCCACCACCGCCACCAACAGATCCGAATGGTCCAGCAACTGGAGGAGGTGTTTCAAACAATATCATCCTTGGGATCCTAGCACTTGTATTCTTATTACTAGTTGCTGTATTGTTTTTAGTAAACAACACGCTTAAGAAATTTGCAGAAGCGCAAAGCATTGCATTACCAGAAGGAGACAAGCGTCGTCCAATCTGGAAGGCTTTTGTTGAAAATCAATTTTTAGTATTTGTTAGTGTTATCTTCCTAATGTTAGGTGGAGCTTACTTCGCTTATGGAGCAATGATGTCTGTAGATGTGAATCAGGGCTACGCGCCAATTCAACCTATACATTACTCTCACAGAATTCACGCAGGTGATAACGCGATTGATTGTAAATACTGTCACTCGAGTGCACGTGTAAGTAAGCATTCAGGGATTCCTTCTTTAAACGTATGTATGAACTGTCACAAATCTATTTCAGAGGTGGCACCAGAAACATTGGCAGAAGGACAGGCTGAATACGGAAAAGATTACAATGCTGAAATTCAGAAGCTCTACACAGCTGTAGGTTGGGATGAAGCAACACAATCATATACTGGAGAAACCCAAGCAGTAGAATGGGTACGTATCCATAACCTACCAGATTTTGCATACTTCAATCACTCTCAGCACGTAAGTGTTGCAGGTGTTGAGTGTCAGAAATGTCACGGACCTGTTGAAGAAATGGAAGTGATGTATCAATTTGCTCCATTGACCATGGGATGGTGTATTAACTGTCACCGTGAAACAAATGTGAAGCTAGAAGGTAATCCATACTATGAGAAAATTCACGCTGAATTATCTAAGAAGTACGGAGTAGAGAATTTGACAGCTGCACAAATGGGCGGACTGGAATGTGGTAAGTGTCACTATTAAGAAGTTTTGTTTCGCTCATAGCCTGATTGGTAAATACGAGCGCAACTACCAAACAAGTATTTAAGTTTTGATTTGTTTTTTTACAAATCGCTACACATAATAATAACTAAGTATATGTCATCAAACAAGAAATACTGGAAAAGTGTCGATGAACTTGAGGGGAATCCTTTAGGTCAGACACTAAGTCAGAATGAGTTTGTAGAAGAGATCCCAACCGATGAGTTCTTGGGAAACAAAGAGTCTCTTGAGGCTTCTCAAACAACACGTCGTGATTTCTTAAAGTATGTAGGATTTTCTACGGCAGCGGCTTCTTTAGCAGCTTGTGAAGGACCGGTTAAAAAATCGATTCCTTACGTAGTACAGCCAGAGCAAATCGTTCCCGGAGTAGCCGATTATTACGCGACTACTATCGCCGATGGTTTTGATTTTGCAAGTGTGCTTATCAAGACTCGTGAAGGTCGTCCTATTAAAGTAGAGAACAACAAACTTGCAAAAGCAGGTTTTGGAGCAAATGCTCGTGTTCACGCTTCTGTATTATCTATGTATGATACAAAACGTGCACAAGGACCTTCTGCTGGTGGAAACGATGTTTCTTGGAGTGATATTGATGCTGGAGTAACTGCACAGTTAGCTAGTGGAAAGAAAGCAGTATTGCTTACTCAAACATTTGCAAGTCCATCAACTGATAAACTTATCACCGAATTCCAAGCTAAATATCCTAACGTGACTCACGTTGCATATGATACGGTTGGAGAACAGGCAGCTTTAGATGCTTTTGAATCTAAATTTGGAATGCGTGCCTTAGCAGATTATGACTTCTCGAAAGCAGAAGTGATTGTATCTGTTGGCGCCGATATCTTAGGAGATTGGCAAGGTGGAGGATACGACGCTGCTTATGGTAAAGGTCGTGTTCCTAAAAAAGGAAAAATGTCTCGTCACATTCAGTTCGAGGCAAATATGTCATTATCTGGTGCAAATGCCGATAAACGTGTGCCAACAAAACCTTCTGAGCAGGCAAAAGTAATCGCAGCACTTGCTGGTGGTTCTATGGCTGGTCTTTCAGATAAGGTAAATGCTGCTGTAACGATTGCCAAAAAGCAATTGGCTGCTGCGGGAAATAAAGGAGTTGTTGTGACAGGTGTGCAAGACATGCAATCACAATTGGCTGTTTTAAATATGAATGCAAACAGTGTTGTTATGGACACAGCTGCTCCTAAACTGACACGTTCTGGAGATGCTCGTCAAGTAGCACAACTGGTAAAAGATATGAATGCTGGTCAAATAGGTCTTTTGATCGTGGCTGGTGTGAATCCTGCTTATAGTTTGCCTAATGCGGCCGACTTCCTAAGCGGATTAGAAAAAGTAGAAGTGTCTGTAGCTTGTTCTATGAAAGTAGACGAGACAGCTATGAATATGACACATGTTGCTCCAACACCTCATTACCTTGAATCATGGGGAGATGTTCAAATCAAGCAAGGAGAAGTAAGTTTAATACAGCCTACTATTCGTCCTTTGTTTGACACACGTCAATTCCAAGACAGTCTTTTGACTTGGATGGGGAACGACCAATCATACTATGACTATCTTAAGGATACGATGAGTGCTGCTGGTGTTACTTCATTTAATAAAGCAGTGCAAGATGGTGTTGTGATGACTAACGCTTTCGCGAAACAGCCTACCGGGCAGGCAGGAGCGCAATCAACATCAACGGAGTCATTGACATCAGATGCAGGATATGCAACAACAGCTGTGCAAGGTGAAGGGAACTTCGAATTGACATTATATACCAAAACAGCTATTGGTGATGGTACTCAGGCAAACAATCCTTGGTTACAAGAGATGCCTGATCCTATTACTAGAGCAACTTGGGACAACTACCTTACTATGAGTGAGGCAGATGCTAAAGAATTAGGACTGTGGTTTGACAGAAGTACGTTCTTCACAGAAGCACGTCACAATGCAAACGGAGGTTTAAATGGACACTATGCGGAAGTTAGCGCAAACGGTGTATCAGTTACAGTACCAGTAATGGTGCAGCCAGGTCAAGCAAAAGGAACTGTTGGTCTTGCCTTAGGGTATGGAAAAACAGCTGCAATGCAAGAAGATATGCAAACAGGAGTGAATGCCTTCCCGTTTATGCAGAACTTCCAAATGACACAAGGCGGAGTATCTATTAAGAGAGCAAATGATGATGTGCATGAATTTGCATTGATGCAATTGCAAAATACCTTAATGGGTCGTGGAGATATTGTAGTAGAAACTACGCTAGAGGTCTTCAATACAAAATCGAAAAAAGATTGGAATCCTGTTCCAACCGTTTCTAAAAATCACCAAGAATACGAAGTGACTTCACCAGAAGTTGATCTTTGGGATTCATTTGATCGTTCTATTGGGCATCACTTCAATCTTTCGATTGATATGAATGCTTGTACTGGATGTGGGGCTTGTGTTATAGCTTGTCACGCAGAAAACAACATTCCTGTTGTTGGAAAATCTGAAGTACGTCGTAGCCGTGATATGCACTGGTTGCGTATCGATAGATATTACTCTTCTGAAGCAACCTTTGCAGGTGATGATCAGAAAAAAGATGATATGGATGGTCTATGGGGAGAAAATGGTTCTCTTAGTGGATTTGGTGAAATGGAAGATCCAACGGAAACCCCCCAAGTGGCTTTCCAACCTGTGATGTGTCAGCACTGTAACCACGCTCCATGTGAGACGGTTTGTCCAGTAGCTGCAACTTCACATAGCCGACAAGGACAAAACCACATGGCGTATAACCGTTGTGTAGGTACACGTTACTGTGCAAACAACTGTCCTTATAAAGTACGTCGTTTCAACTGGTTCTTATATAATGGTAATGATGAATTTGATTACCATATGAATAATGACCTTGGACGTATGGTATTAAATCCAGACGTAACGGTTCGTTCTCGTGGTGTGATTGAGAAATGTTCTATGTGTATTCAAATGACACAGAAAACAATCTTAGATGCTAAACGTGAAGGGCGTGTAATCAAAGATGGCGAATTTGCAACGGCTTGTACAAATGCTTGTACTTCTGGAGCAATGGTCTTTGGAGATGTAAATGATAAAGATAGTCAAGTTGCAGAACTTGCTGAAGACGATAGAATGTATCACTTATTAGAAAGTGTAGGTACGAAGCCAAATGTCTTCTATCACGCGATCGTGAGAAATACACAAGACGCATAAACAACTAATCAAAAGAACTAATTAGATAGGATTATGGCGCATTACGAAGCACCTATACGAAGACCACTAGTTACCGGCGATAAAACGTATCACGATGTGACATTAGATGTTGTAGCTCCTGTTGAGGGACGCGCCAACAAACATTGGTGGATTGTTTTTGGTATCGCTCTAGCTGCTTTCCTTTGGGGAATAGGCTGTATTATTTATACCATTTCAAATGGTATTGGTAGTTGGGGTTTGAACAAAACTGTTAACTGGGCATGGGATATCACCAACTTTGTATGGTGGGTAGGTATCGGACACGCAGGAACGTTAATTTCGGCGGTACTGTTGTTGTTCCGTCAGAAATGGCGTATGGCAATTAACCGTTCTGCAGAGGCGATGACTATCTTCTCAGTAGTACAAGCAGGATTGTTCCCAATCATTCACATGGGACGTCCATGGTTAGCATACTGGGTATTACCTATTCCTAACCAATTTGGTTCTTTGTGGGTAAACTTTAACTCACCACTGCTTTGGGATGTATTTGCAATCTCAACCTACTTATCAGTTTCTTTAGTATTCTGGTGGACAGGTTTACTTCCTGATTTTGCGATGATTCGTGATCGTGCTGTAAAGCCGTTCCAAAAGAAAATCTATAGCCTACTATCTTTTGGATGGTCAGGTCGTGCAAAAGATTGGCAACGTTTTGAAGAAGTATCATTGGTACTTGCCGGTTTGGCAACTCCACTTGTACTTTCTGTACACACAATTGTATCCTTTGACTTTGCTACCTCGGTAATTCCAGGTTGGCATACAACCATATTCCCTCCATACTTTGTTGCGGGAGCGGTATTCTCAGGATTTGCAATGGTAAATACCTTACTTATTATTATGCGTAAGGTGTCTAATCTAGAAAACTATATCACCGTTCAACATATCGAGTTAATGAACATTGTAATCATGATTACAGGTTCTATCGTTGGGGTCGCCTATATGACAGAGTTATTTATGTCATGGTACTCTGGAGTTGAATATGAGCAGTATGCGTTCTTGAACAGAGCGACAGGGCCTTATGCCTGGGCATACTGGAGTATGATGATATGTAATGTATTCTCTCCACAATTTATGTGGTTCCCAAAATTGAGAAGATCAATTATGTTCTCTTTTATCATTTCGATTGTAGTAAACATCGGAATGTGGTTTGAGCGTTTTGTAATTATCGTGACTTCATTGCACCGTGATTACCTTCCATCTTCTTGGACGATGTTCTCACCTACCTTTGTAGATATTGGTATCTTCATTGGTACTATTGGATTCTTCTTTGTATTGTTCTTACTATATGCACGTACGTTCCCAGTGATTGCACAAGCAGAAGTAAAAACAATTATGAAGTCATCTGGAGAGCGTTATAAAAAATTACGCGAGTCTGGACAGTCATTAGTTGGCTCAGGAGCCGATCCAAGAACATCTGGAGGTCCTGTAAAGATTAATTTGGACGGTCATGTGACGGAAGCTATCATTATTGAGGCACCTGCAGCTACAGTAGTATCAGGAACTGCTAGTGACCTAGTTGGTTCATTAGGAGCATTTGATCCTGCAACGCAAACGGCTGACGACTTGAAAAAAGTAAATGGTATCGGACCAAAAATGGAGGAGAAGCTGAATGAGCTTGGTATCTTCACTTTTGCTCAGGTAGCTAGAATGACCCAAAAGGAATACAATCTATTAGATAGTATCACTGGATCTTTCCCTGGACGAGCAGAACGCGACGACTGGGCTGGACAAGCAAGTAAACTTAACAACAACTAAGAGTATGGCATCTACAGTTATACACGCACTTTATACTGACGACGACGTTCTAATGAACGCCGTAAAGGAAGTAAAGAAAAAGCACCTGCACATTAATGAAGTGTATTCTCCATTTCCTGTGCACGGACTAGATAAAGCTATGGGGCTTGCACCTACACGTATTGCGATTACATCGTTTATGTACGGATGTTTAGGTCTTGCAGTTGCAATCACAATGATGAACTTCATTATGATTGAAGACTGGCCACAAGATATTGGAGGAAAGCCTAGCTTTAGTTATATCGAAAACATGCCGGCATTTGTGCCAATTATGTTTGAACTTACGGTATTCTTTGCCGCGCATTTAATGGTAATCACCTTTTATATGCGTAGTAAATTATGGCCTTTCAAAAAAGCTGAAAATCCTGATGTACGTACCACAGATGATCATTTCCTGATGGAAATAGATGCCTCAGGTCAAAATGCTCAAGAGCTTGCAGACTTTTTGGTGACAACGGGAGCAACGGAGATTAATTTAATTGCAAACCAAGACGCATAAGGATGAAGAATAGTATAAAAATCACTGTACTCCTAATGGCACTATTGGCAATCGTTTCTTGCCAATCGAATGATAGGAAACCTGGTTACCAATACATGCCTAATATGTATGAGTCGGTACCTTATGATACCTATGGTAAGTATGAAGTCTTTCCTGATGGAAAAGAAGGATTGCTTCCTGCTGAAGGTTCTGTAATGAGAGGTTGGTTGCCTTATGAGATTGAAAATTCAACTGAAGGCTACGCTTTCGCGAAAGCGAACTTAAAAAACGATCTTCCTTATACAGAAGAAAACCTTGCAAAAGGGAAAGCGCTTTATGATATCTACTGTGGAATCTGTCACGGATCTAAAGGAAACGGACAAGGAACACTTGTAGAACGCGAAAAAATACTTGGAGTTCCAGAATATAATGACGCAGGTAGAGCAATTACTGAAGGAAGTATCTATCACGTAATGTACTACGGAATCAATAGTATGGGATCTTATGCTTCTCAAATGTCTGAAGAAGAACTTTGGCTAGTAGATCATTATGTAATGTCTTTAAAGGACAAATTAGACAAAAAAGAAGCGAGAGCTTTTGACGTTGTCGAACATATAATGGAAGTAGAGGCTATCGATACAGATATTGTGATCGAAATCCTCGAAGAGGAATTACACCAAGAAGAAGATCACGGATCTGAACACTAAGAAGGAAACAACTAACTGATAAAGCGAATACACAGATATGTATACATTATCTAAAAATTTAAAACTCTCTGCAATCATCTTTATGGTGGTTGGTGCAGTCTTGTTTGCAGTAGATTATGCGATGTTGCCTAAGACAACCGCAGATGTCGCTGCTATGGAAGCTGCACATGGAGATGGTCACGGAGGTGAACACGATGAAGCAACTGCAGATCATGCAGCTCCTTCAGAAGCTCACGCTGTAAAAGAAGTTCATGCTGAAGAAAGTCATGCCGAAGAAGGGCATGGGATGACTAAAGAAGAGCATCTTGAACACACGCTACACCAATACCAAAATAAACCATGGTCGGCGATATATATCGCTGCCTTCTTTTTCTTCATGATCTCACTAGCATGTCTTGCTTTTTATGCAATTCAATATGCTGCACAGGCAGGGTGGTCTCCACTTTTGTTGAGAGTAATGGAAGGAATTACAGGCTACTTACCTTGGGGTAGTGCGATTATGTTTATTCTCCTTGTTTTATCAGGATTACATTATAATCATATGTTCCATTGGATGGACCCAGAATTATTAGTGGAAGGTGGAGAAAAGTATGACTCACTTATCGCTGGAAAATCAGGATATCTAAATGTATCAGGACTTTTAATAAGAGCGGCAATTTTTATCTTAGGGTGGAACTTATACCGTTACTTAGCAGTAAAATATAGTAGAGAACAAGACGAAGCAACTGATAATAAATGGCACAAGAAGTCATTTAAAGCGGCTGCAGCCTTCTTAGTATTCTTTATCTATACAGAATCTATTATGTCTTGGGATTGGTTAATGTCTCTAGATCCACACTGGTTTAGTACTTTGTTTGGATGGTATGTGTTTGCAGGAATGATGGTTTGTGCCATTACAGTGATTGCAATGGTGACTATCTTTTTGAAGTCTAAAGGATATTTAGAAAAAGTAAATGATAGCCATATTCATGATCTTGCAAAGTTCATGTTTGCCTTCAGTATTTTCTGGACCTACTTATGGTTCTCTCAATTTATGCTGATCTGGTATTCAAACATTCCAGAAGAAGTAACATATTACATCACTCGTATTGAAGATTACACTTTACCGTTCTGGGGAATGGTAGGTATGAACTTTATCTTCCCATTATTGATGTTGATGAACAGCGATTACAAACGATTAAACTGGTTTGTAATGATGGCAGGTGTAGTAATACTATTAGGTCACTATGTAGATCTATTTAATATGGTAATGCCAGCGACGGTAGGAACATCATGGTCGTTTGGATTTGTAGAGTTAGGATCTTTATTGTTCTTCCTAGGGTTATTCATTTTCATAGTGTTTACTTCACTATCAAAACGTCCCCTTGAGCCTAAGCGTAATCCGCTTATTGAGGAGAGTAAACATTTTCACTATTAAGAATATTGATTAAAGAAGTTAGAAAGCAATGACAGGTTTATTAGCACTCATCGTAGTAATTCTTTTTGTAGTCACGCTTTGGCAAATGTCAAAGATTTTTAAGCTGTCTCAGCTTAAAAATAAGAATAGTGAAACTGCACAAGTCGCCAATGATAAGGACAATAACATCAATGGAAAATTGATGATTATGTTCCTCATCTTCCTTAATGTAATTACCATCTACTGTTTTTGGAATTACAGCAAATTTTATTTACCAGAGGCTTCATCGGCTCACGGAGGATCGTATGATACTTTATTGTACATCTCTTTTGCGTTGATCATGGTTGTACAGGTAATCACTCAAGCTTTATTACACTACTTTGCTTATAAGTACCAAGGAAAGAAAGGAAATCGTGCTTTGTTTTATGCAGATAACGACAAGCTAGAATTTATCTGGACTATTATTCCAGTAATTGTATTAGCAGGTCTTATTATATACGGACTATTTACTTGGTCTGATATCATGAACTTCGAAGAGGAAGAAGACGCTATTGTTGTTGAGTTATACGCAAAGCGTTTTAACTGGGAAGCAAGATATGCTGGTGAAGATCAAATCTTAGGAAATGCAAATGTTCGTTTCATCGAAGGATCAAATACAGTAGGAGTTGATGCTTCTGATGTAGATGCAAAGGATGATGTTATTACAAACGAATTGCACTTACCTGTAGGACGTCAGGTGATTTTTAAATTGAGATCTCAAGATGTATTACACTCGGCGTATATGCCTCACTTCCGCGCTCAAATGAATGTGGTACCTGGTATGATTACTCAGTTTGCGTTTACACCTACGGTTACGACTAAAGAAATTCGTGAAACGGAGTATATGCAAGATAAGATGTATACCATTCAAGAATTGAGAAAAGTAAAGAATGAGAAATCAATAGCTGCTGGTGACGGTCCTATTGATGAGTATAATGAGTTTGATTATTACTTATTATGTAATAAGATTTGTGGATCTTCTCATTACAATATGCAAATGAAGATTATTGTGGAAACCCAAGAAGAGTATGACGCTTGGATGGCTACACAAACAACATTTGGCGAGAAAATCGCAGCAGAATAAACGGAAAAGAAAAAACTAACTTTTAGAATATAAGATTATGTCAGAGCACGCAGCAACAGATCACGGACACGACGATCACGGGCATCATCATCACGAACAAACATTTATTGAGAAGTACATATTTAGTACAGATCATAAAATGATATCAAAACAATACCTAATCACTGGTTTGATTATGGGTATCATTGGGATTGCTATGTCATTGCTTTTTAGATTGCAACTGGCATGGCCTGATCACAAGTTTACTGCCTTTGAAATCTTCTTAGGAGATTGGGGTAAGGACGGTGTGATGGATCCTAATATCTACTTGGCTTTAGTAACTATACACGGTACCATTATGGTATTCTTTGTGTTGACAGCGGGGCTGAGTGGTACCTTTAGTAACTTATTGATTCCACTGCAAATTGGAGCAAGAGATATGGCTTCAGGATTCCTGAACATGGTCTCTTATTGGTTGTTCTTCCTTTCTTCTGTAATTATGGTACTCTCTCTCTTTGTAGAGTCTGGACCAGCAGCAGCAGGTTGGACAATTTACCCTCCCTTAAGTGCGCTTCCTAATAGTATTCCTGCTTCAGGAATGGGAATGACATTGTGGTTAGTCTCTATGGCTATCTTTATTGCCTCTTCACTTTTAGGTTCCTTGAACTACATAGTGACAGTGATTAACTTACGTACAAAAGGAATGAGCATGACGCGTCTTCCATTGACGATTTGGGCATTCTTTGTAACAGCAATTATTGGTGTGGTTTCTTTCCCAGTTCTTTTATCTGCAGCTTTATTGTTGATCATGGATAGAAGTTTCGGAACGTCATTCTTCTTGTCTGACATTTATATTGGAGGAGAAGTATTACACAACTCAGGAGGTTCTCCTGTATTGTTTGAACACCTCTTCTGGTTCTTAGGACACCCTGAAGTATACATTGTATTACTTCCGGCTCTTGGAATTACCTCAGAGATCATTGCGACCAATTCACGAAAACCAATTTTTGGGTATCGCGCGATGGTAGCGTCTATTCTTGCGATTGCATTCTTATCGACGATTGTATGGGGTCACCATATGTTTATCTCTGGTATGAATCCTTTCCTTGGGTCTGTATTTACATTTACTACCTTATTGATTGCAATTCCATCTGCAGTAAAAGCATTTAACTATATCACCACCTTGTGGAAAGGAAATCTCCAGTTTAATCCAGGGATGTTATTCTCTATTGGATTGGTATCGACCTTTATTTCAGGAGGTCTTACAGGAATTATCCTTGGTGATAGTACATTAGATATCAACATTCACGATACCTACTTCGTAGTAGCTCACTTTCACTTGGTAATGGGTATATCTGCACTCTATGGTTTGTTCGCAGGAGTGTATCACTGGTTCCCAAAAATGTTTGAGGGACGTATGATGAATAAAAATCTTGGATATGTGCACTTCTGGGTAACGGTTATTGGTGCCTACGGAATTTTCTTCCCAATGCACTTTATCGGTATGGCAGGATTGCCTAGACGTTACTATACAAACTCTGCCTTCCCATACTTTGACGATTTGGTAGATGTAAACGTAGCAATTACAATCTTTGCATTCATTACAGCAGCGGCACAGTTAGTCTTCTTATACAACTTTGTATCGTCTATGTTCTATGGTAAGAAAGGATTAAAGAATCCATGGGATTCTAATACATTAGAGTGGACTGCTGAAGTTAAGCACATTCACGGGAACTGGGATGGTCCAATTCCAGAGGTTCACCGTTGGCCTTATGATTATAGTAAACTCAATAAAGATGAGTCTGACTATGTGATTCCTGGTCAAGATTTTATTCCTCAGCATATACCGTTGCAGGATAATGAAGAAGAAATGCACCACTAAGAGACCCGCTCAGGCAGTTTTCTTTTAAAAGATGCACACTATACAAACCCATTCGGAAACGGATGGGTTTTCTTTTTGGTGCGCTTTCGCGAAAGCGCAATCAATCCCAACTCCCAAAAGGCAAGTTTGCGTATATTTGTTTGACCTGCTATTCTACTAATGAAAAGCAAGCTCCTAATCTACTATGAACGAAAATTTAGACCCTACAAACGAAGGTTATTCCCATGAAGAAATGGATGTTGAACGCGCCTTGCGACCCTTGTCCTTTGATGATTTTACCGGACAGGATCAGGTATTGGAGAATCTTCAAATTTTTGTACAAGCTGCAAATCAACGTGGGGAGGCATTAGATCACACCCTATTCCATGGACCTCCAGGACTTGGAAAAACAACCTTGGCCAATATCTTGGCAAATGAGTTGGGTGTTAACATCAAGATTACCTCTGGTCCTGTATTAGATAAGCCAGGTGATCTTGCCGGTTTGCTCACCAATCTAGAAGAACGAGACGTTTTATTTATAGATGAAATTCACCGCCTAAGTCCAATAGTTGAAGAGTATTTATACTCGGCTATGGAAGACTACCGTATCGATATAATGATTGAAACTGGGCCTAATGCGCGTACGGTTCAAATAGATTTAAATCCTTTTACCCTAGTAGGGGCAACTACACGTTCTGGATTATTAACAGCCCCAATGCGGGCTCGTTTTGGAATTGCCTCCCGTTTACAATATTACAGCACCGAATTACTTACTTCGATCGTTCAGAGATCATCCCAAATTCTACGTGTGCCCATCTCCATGGAAGCGGCTATCGAAATTGCAGGGAGAAGTAGAGGAACACCTCGTATCGCAAACGCCTTACTTCGTCGTGTTAGAGATTTTGCACAAATAAAAGGGAACGGCTCTATTGATATAGCCATTGCTCAATTTAGTCTGGAAGCTCTTCATGTAGACGCACACGGATTGGATGAAATGGATAACAAGATTTTGAGAACCATTATCGAAAAGTTCAAGGGCGGCCCCGTTGGGATTTCCACACTAGCCACCGCTGTTTCAGAAAGCTCCGAAACCATTGAAGAGGTTTATGAACCCTTTTTGATCCAACAAGGTTTTATCATGCGTACACCCCGTGGCCGAGAAGTTACTGAAGCTGCGTATACGCATTTGGGCATTGTAAAAGGAACCACTCAAGGCGGACTGTTTTAGACATCAACCCTATTTTTTGAAGGATCGTCTAATCCCTTGTAACTGCATATTTCAAATTTATTAGCGCTAAACCTACATGCGAGAACGTCAAATACCCAAAGTGCCTTTTATCAGGTTTATATTAAATGCAAAGCGTATTCTAAAGAATCCTTTGCCTTTTCATCATGAAAATTTCACTAATAAAGGAGATACCTTTCAATTAAAAATTGGTTTTGGTCAATCGGTGGTTTTTTCACGAAACCCCGGTTTTGCTATTCATGCCCTTCAAAAAAATCAAAGGAATTATCATAAATCAGATATTCAGACAAAGCAACTGGCTAAGTATGTAGGTCAAGGACTCCTAACTGCCGAGGGAGAGAAATGGAAAACCCAACGCAAACTCATTCAACCAGCTTTTCATAAAAAGGCCTTGGTAAACCTCTTAAACAAGGTGATGGATGCGATTCAATTAGAATTGCAACGAATTGAACCCAATACGCCCATTTATATCTTTCCCATCTTTAATGATCTCGCTTTTCAAACCGTTGTTAAGGCATTGTTTAGTACAGATATTGAACCTTCACTCATAAATCGATTACAGCATATTACCGAGGCGGCACAAGAGATGTTGGTGCGTGAACTGCGCCAGCCATATAAAGGACTATATTTTAAATATGGCGGACCCATAAAGAAACACATTGCTTTGGTGCAAGAGGCGAGGGAAATTTTAAGAGGATTTGTGAATGACCGCCGACAAAGCGGACTGCGTCATGATGACTTATTGGACATGCTTCTAGATGCGCGTTATGAAGATGGAAGTGCCATGGATGAACAACAATTGCTAGATGAGATTTTAATTTTATTTGTCGCTGGTCATGAAACTACCTCCAATGCACTCACCTTTACAATGGAACTATTGGCAAGGCATCCAGAAGTCCAGGAGCGTTTGTATGCAGAGATTGTAAATGAAAGCGCTTTCCTGCCGGCCGGACAGGCGGGCGCGAACCTGCCTAACGGACAGGAAGGAGCGCAATCCAAAGAGATGGCTACAGAAAGTCAGACCAACCCTGTCAAAGTAGGAAGTGAAAGTGTAAAGAAAGAGGAAATTACTTCAGATGCCGACCTTCTAGCATTTATAAAATCACAGACCTATGCAAAACAGGTAATAGAAGAGTCGATGCGGCTTTATCCACCGGCATATTTTATTGACCGAGTGAATTATGAGGTCGACAGCTTTGAAGGTATGGAAATACCTAAAGGTTCTAATTTGTTATTCTCGGTTATTGAAATTCACAAACACAAAGATTATTGGGAAGAACCTGAACAGTTCAATCCAGACCGCTTTGCAGATAATGCAGGGATGAAACATCCAGCCTATTTTCCTTTTGGTGCCGGCCCGCGGATGTGTATTGGAAATAATTTTGCGATGTATGAAATGATTTTGGCGGTTACTGAGGTCGTGAAGCAATATAAAATTATGTCGAAAAACACAGCTATTGAGATTAAACCTTTGATTACATTAAAGCCGCAAAATGCTATCTTGACATTCATTCCTCGTTCATGATTGAAAACCGTGCAAAATATACCCAGCTCATCAAAGCCGAAGCGAAACGTCTCGGATTTATGTCTTGTGGAATATCTCAAGCGGGCTTTCTAGAAGAAGAAGCGCCTCGATTAGAATCTTGGCTTAAAAAGAATATGAATGGAGAGATGCAGTATATGGAAAACTATTTCGATATGCGGCTAGATCCCACCAAACTCGTTGAAGGTTCTAAAAGTGTCATTTCCTTACTCCTCAATTACTATCCCAGCGATTTCCAGCGAGATGATACTTATAAGATTTCTAAGTACGCCTATGGGCGCGACTATCATTTTGTCATCAAAGACAAACTCAAGGAATTCTTGAATACTCTAAAAACGGAGATTGGGGAAATAACGGGTCGAGCTTTTGTAGATAGTGCCCCTGTGCTTGATAAGGCTTGGGCAGTAAAAAGCGGACTAGGATGGATGGGGAAGCACACAAATGTACTTTCTAAAAAAGCAGGTTCTTTTTACTTTATTGCAGAGCTCATTGTAGATCTCGATTTAGAATACGATACCCCTGTTACCGATCACTGTGGTAGTTGCACCGCTTGTATTGATGCCTGTCCTACACAAGCAATTGTAGAGCCATATAAGGTAGACGGTAGTAAGTGCATTAGTTATTACACTATTGAATTAAAGGAGGCCTTGCCCGCTTCCGCGAAAGGAAGCTTTGATGATTGGGCTTTTGGCTGTGATGTATGTCAAGATGTTTGTCCGTGGAACCGGTTTAGCAAATCCCATAAAGAACCTCTATTCAATCCCGATCCTAGATTGTTGGATTTTTCTAAAAAGGACTGGGAAGAAATCACTCAAGAAGTATTTTCTGAAATTTTTCAAAAGTCGGCTGTAAAACGAACCAAGTTTACAGGCTTACAACGCAATATTCAATTTTTAAAGGATTAATTTTCCTTGCTCTGAGCCCCCAAAGAATCTCAATTAAATGTATAGAACCCTTCTAATTCTTTTATTTTTTTGTTGCCTTTCAAAGGGAGTATGTCTTGCGCAGGAGACTGAGGTTTCTAAAGGCTTCTCTGTAGAAGGGAGTTATTTTTATGGGAGCTTATTAAGGCATAGTAAGGACATTGCACATCTTGTAAGTGGACACCCAGAAGGATTTACGCTGAGTTATAACAAACAAACCTTCGGGAAATCTCGGTGGGAGCGTGCTTTTAATTATCCTGATTATGGAGTATCCTTATTGTATCACAATAGCAAGGATCAGCGTTTAGGTGAAACTTTTGGTCTCTATGGACATTATAACTTCTATTTTTTGAATCGGAACCTGGTATTTAGAGTTGGCCAAGGTATTGCCTATGCAACAAGTCCTTTTGACCTTGAGACTAATTTCAAGAATAACGCTTATGGGACTCGACTTTTAGCTGGGACTTATTTGAAACTAAATTATCAGGTGAATATTTCTAAACATTGGTCTTCGCAGTTGGGGATGCAATTGATACACTTTTCAAATGGAAATGTAAAAGCACCCAATTCAAGTACAAACACCTTTGCCTTTAATCTAGGGTTCCAATACGATCTATTAGCAGAAGATGAAAAAAGATATATACATGTCGAGCGTGAAACCACATTTGAACATCGATCTATTGGTCTTGATATTCAATTACGAGGCGGACTAAATGAAAGTGATTTTGTAGGGCTTGGTCAGCAACCCCTTTTTGTGTTAACAGCAATCGGTCAGAAACGTTTGTCATTTTTAAGTTCGATCCAAGTCGGCGCCGAATATTTTCATACGACATTTTTAAAAAAAGAAATTGAGTTCTTAGAAGTAGCATTTCCAAGTCGGGTGACTGGTGATGAAGATTTTCGTCGGGTAGGATTATTTGCTGGTTATGCTTTACATATTCACAAGCTTTCGGCATATGCCCAATTAGGCTATTATGTGTATTACCCTTATGATTTTGAAGGCCGTTTTTATCAAAGGTTAGGACTTTCATATGAAGTAACTGAACGATGGTACGGACTTGCAGCAATAAAATCACATGGAGCAAAAGCAGAGGCGGTAGAATTTGGTGTTGGATATAAATTATGGAAGTAGGATGAGAAGATGGGTATATGGTATATTGATTTTGTTTCTAGGTTGTAGTCCTAGCGAACTAGATGATTGTTTTAGGTCGGCGGGAAGTACGTTAACTAAAACCTATGAAGTAGCGGCATTTTCTAGAATTCGTTTCGAAAATGATGTGACTCTAAATGTGCAGCAGGGGGATACCCAAAGAGTAGAAGTCACTTCAGGTAGTAAATTATTTGAGAACATTACTGTAGTAGTAGAAGGGGAAACCTTGGTTCTTAAAGATAATAATAGCTGTAATCTAGTTCGTGATTACGGTCTTACACAGGTATTGGTCACTACAGACACGCTAACCCAAATTCGCAACAGTTCCGCCTATGATGTGAGGAGTATTGGGGTTCTAAGCTTCCCTTCTTTGGTGTTGCGCAGTGATTCTTCTGGTGGCGTAGATGATAGTCGGAAATCTGGAGATTTTTATTTAAATCTAGACTGTAAAGAACTCCGGGTTCAGGCAAATGGACAGAGTGTATTTTACTTAGAAGGCATGGCAGAAAATGCTGTAATCAGTTTTGCAGACGAGTATCCTCGATTTGAAGGGGCTCAACTAGCGATAGATACATTGACTCTTTTTCACCGAGGAGCCAATAAAATGATTGTTCGACCTAAAAAGGTTATAGAGGGACGCATTGTAGGGGTAGGAGATGTGATTGCGCTAGAACGCCCTGCTGTTGTGGATGTTACGGAGGAGTTTACCGGGAGACTCCGTTTTCAATAGTTTTTAAATTTTTAAAGAATGTCCAAATACCTGCTCATTTACGAAAACGTTTGCGTTGCTTAATCCTCAGTTATAGGTCGGTTTTCATAAAAAATACGGATATTACTAGATGGAAAATGAGCAATATCTGCCCTCCATTAAACCTTGATATCCATGAAGTTTAAAAAACCAAAACTCTCCTTTTGGCAAATCTGGAACATGAATGTTGGATTCTTTGGAATTCAATTTAGTTTTGGATTACAACAAACTGCCGTAAATCCTATTTTTTCATTTTTAGGCGCAGACCACGCTGAATTACCGCTATTAAATTTGGCGGGACCAGTAACGGGTCTTTTGATTCAACCAATTATTGGAGCGATTAGCGATAAAACATGGATTCCAAAATGGGGAGGTAGACGAAAACCTTTCTTTATGATTGGTGCTATTTTGGGAAGTCTGTGTTTACTGGCCTTTCCATTTAGTCCGAGCTTATGGTTTGCTGTTGGTTTACTTTGGGTTTTAGATGCAGGAAATAATACGGCTATGGAACCGTATAGAGCTTTTGTAGGCGATAAATTAAATGACGACCAACTTACATATGGATATCAAATGCAGGCTCTTTTTGTAGGAGCAGGAATTACGATAGCCAATTTTTCCCTATTAATATTTCAGCATCTTTTTAGTGTTGACCCCTCTGAAGCAGCAAGTTTGTGTGACGAAACGGTGTCGGCAATTCCTACCTGGGTGTATTATTCCTTTTTCTTAGGTGCGATTGCCTCAATAGGAACAGTACTTTGGTCTGTTTGGAAGACACCTGAAATTCCTCCCTCCGAGGAAGAATTGAACGAAATTATTACTTATCAAAAGGAAACGCCTCACCCACTTATACAGATCATCAGTGTGTTGTTTGTGATTTTGGCTTTGCCCATTGCAATTGGATTTGGTTTAGGGTATCTATTTCCAAGTTTATTTGAGAATATTAATCTTTTAGTTATTATCATCTTAGTCGTAGCACTGATTTGGTTGTATTTTCTGTATCGACAAATTAAAAATAACAGTAGTAACAAAACAATTAAGACCCTTGGAGACGCTCTAGGACCTTTTATAGAATCTGCCGATGCTATTGGTGGAATGCCTAAGATGATGTGGAAGTTGGCAGCTGTTTATTTCTTTCAATGGTATGCACTCTTTGTGTACTGGCAATTCATTACTCCTATGTTACGTGCGAGTCTGCTGGGACAAACAACTGCAGACACAGAAAAATATGATGGTATTATTGACGCCTGTAAAGCTGGCGAGTCAATTAGTGATATTGACACCTCTTTTGCTCAGGAGTATATGCAAATTTCTGAACAGGCATTGGCTCAAACTGGGCTTATGAATGGTACGTATAATTTTGTAACCATGATTGTTGCTTTGGCTTTAGTGCCCTTTGCAAAGAAGTATGGATCTCGAAATGTATATGTAGTGAGTTTGTTATTTGCGGGAATTGCTATGTTAAGTATGCCTTTTATTCATAATGAGTATGCATTATTAATACCAATGATTTTATTTGGTATTGGTTGGGCAGCTATGATGGGAATACCGTATGCAATGGTTTCCAAAGTGATCCCCGAAGAAAAGCGAGGTGTCTATATGGGTATTGTTAATATGATGATTGTTATTCCAATGCTTATTCAAACAGTAAGCTTTGGTCCAATAATAAAGAACCTTTTAAATAATGATGCTGTTAATGCCATCCTTTTTGGAGGTGTTTTCTTTATCATCGCAGCCTTACTCGCATTGAGATTGACCAAGTCGGTTTCTAAGTCGGTGCAAATGTAATGAGAGAAGAAGCTTTTAATAAGATTACATCGATTTGTAAGAAAAGAGACAAGTATAAAATGGAGATTTATGAAATGGAATTATTATCTTAGATGTCTCACCAGATCAATTTATTTAAAAAATGCGTTTGCTAAGAGCGTGTTAGAAGTATACGCTAAATGTGTCGCTTTAATTGCGATCGATTTAGTACATAGTTTACGAGACCTTGTCTATAAGTTGTTCATTTTTTCGACTTTAAGACGTCGGGTTTATGTAAGTGGTTAATACCCAACTGAAAGCACTGACTCACGTCGGTGCTTTCGACTTTTAAAATCGTTTTTATGAAGCATGTAGGTGTAAAATTATCGCTGTATCTCAACTATTTTGTCTTTGCGATACTCTTGAATAGTGTTGGAATTGTTATTTTGAAGTCACTCAATAACTACGGAGTTGACGAAAGTACTGCAAGTATATTGGAAGCATTCAAAGACTTGCCAATCGCTATTGTATCCTTTTTAGTTGCCTCTTTTTTACCAAGAATAGGCTATAAAAAAGCAATGCTTATTGGGCTCGCTATGGTTACTATAGCTTGTGTGGTAATGTATTATGGGAATACATTTGATACTTCAAAGATTCTATTTGCTACTGTGGGGGCGGCTTTTGCGCTGATCAAAGTATCTGTTTACTCTGTAATAGGTCTTGTGACCTACAGCACTAAGGAGCACAATTCTCTAATGAGTTCCATCGAGGGAGTATTTATGTTTGGAATTGCGCTTGCATATTATCTTTTTCCTGCATTTAATACAGACGGAGATCCAGATGCTTGGCTCAATGTATATTGGTTACTTGCAGCAATGACATCTATATCCTTTGTAATTCTTTTATTTACAAAATTTGAGAATCCACCAAAACCCGAGGGAACTGATCTTATCAAGGACTTTTCTGAAATGTTTAAGTTGCTCGGTAAAATACTTATTATAGTATTTGTTATTAGTGCCTTTCTTTTTGTGATGGTGGAGCAAGGGATCATGACTTGGCTCCCAACTTTTAATGAACGGGTACTTGGGCTTACCGAAAATATGGCCATTATGATGGCTAGTATATTGGCAATTTCCTTGGGAATCGGAAGATTGATTGCTGGGGTGCTTACCAGAAAAATCAATTGGATTTATGTGCTGTCAGCATGTACAATAATCGCTATGGCTTTAGTAGTTTTTGTGCTACCAAGATTATTGAATTTAGAAGTACAAGAGGTAAACGGATTGGGAGATATTCCTCTATTAGGATTTGCTTTTCCAATTATAGGATTATTTATAGCTCCTATTTATCCTTTACTCAACTCTGTTGTTTTATCTGCCCTTCCTAAAAAGGTTCATAGTCCAATGACGGGACTTATTGTAATTTTTTCCGCACTTGGAGGAACTTTGGGAAGTCGAGCCATAGGGTTTCTCTTTGAAGCGGTAGGCGCTCAAAAAGCCTTTTACTTTACGTTGATTCCAATGGGTGTACTACTCATTTGTTATTTCATATTAAAAAGACTTACCGATGGAGCAAAAGTTCAAGGGTAACATAAAAGATACTTTAACTAGACTCCTCTCTCAAGAAGATACAGACGGAGATAAGAAAATCACCATCGAAGATCAGGGTCCGAAGTCCCTTGATATTCTTTTAGAAGATGGAACTCCTCATAGCATCCAAGGAACGTATCACCTGTCAAACTTTCTGCAGGAACTGGCCTTAGAAAAAGCACTCAATAAATCAGAAGCGGTCATACCACTTACTAAAATTGAAGAGGCTCCTACTCAACGGATCTCTAGGATGATTAGAGACTATTTTTGGGATGACCTTACTCGAACAATAGATAAAGAAGGTATTGCCGCCATCCTCCAAGATGAAAAAGCGTCAGATAGCGTGCAACGAATCTATGTTCCCGCAACAGACGCTATAGGAATTGCATATTTTGAAGCACTTAAATCTCATTTTCCTAAACTTGAAGTCGTCAAACTACCAACCGATATATCACCCGACTATGTCAAGTCCATAAATAAAACACCAGGCATTCTTGCGCTTGCAATTCACAAGCAAAAAGGAGTTCCTTTTGTGGTTCCTGGAGGGCGTTTCAACGAGATGTATGGTTGGGATAGTTATTTTGAAGGTGTAGGGCTATTATTAGATGGTCGTATCGATCTGGCAAAAGGCATGGTAGACAACTTTTGCTATCAAATTGAGCATTACGGCAAAATATTAAATGCCAATCGCTCCTATTACCTCACGCGAACCCAGCCTCCATTTTTGACCTCTTTTATTAGAGAAGTATTTGAAGCCGATCCTTCCATTGGAAAGGAGTGGCTAACTAAGGTTTTGTCTACTGCTATTTTAGAATATGAAACGGTTTGGATGTTAGCTGGACAACGCTTGACCGAAAATGGTCTCAATAGGTATTATGCGCAAGGCATAGGAATCCCTCCAGAAACTGAAGACGGGCATTTTGAAGATGTTTTAAATTCCTACGCCATCAAGCATGAGCTTAATGTGGAGGAATTTACAGAAAGCTATCAATCGGGAGCGATACAAGAACCCGAACTTGATATGTACTTCACACATGATCGAAGCTTGCGCGAAAGCGGACACGATACGTCTTGGCGTCTCGATAACCGCTGTGCACATCTCAACGTAGTCGATCTTAATAGTTTACTCTATAAATACGAAACAGATATCGCCTATCTCATCGAAACCTATTTTGAGGGTAATTTTCAAAATAGTACAAATGACGATTGGATACAAAAAGCCGAGCGTCGAAAGGGCTTAATGAATACTTACTTATGGAAAAAGGAAGCGGGACAGTGGTTTGACTACAATTTCGCGAAAGCGGAACCCTCAGACTTCGAAAGTGCCTCTAATTATTTTCCGTTATGGGCGGGACTTTGCGATTCTGATCAAGCATTAAAAATGGTGGTCAACTTGTTTAGCCAACTCAAAGAAAAGGGCGGTATTGCAGGAAGTTCGGAGGCGATGCATGCAAAAGTTCCAGAAGGAGCTGCGCAGCGACAATGGGACTATCCTAATGGCTGGGCGCCTCATCAAATGATGATTTGGCGTGGATTGCTAGACTATGGTTTTGCAAGAGAAGCACAGGAATTGGTTTATCGATGGCTGTGGATGATAACTCGTAATGCTGTAGACTATAATGGGACGATTCCAGAGAAATATGATGTGGTGGCTTGTACCCATAAAGTGTATGCCGAATATGGCAATGTAGGTACTGAGTTTGACTATATCTCCACTAGCGGTTTTGGATGGATGAATGCTAGTTATCAATACGGATTATCCATTCTGAATGCCGAACTTCGTAATAAATTAGACCAATTGATAGATCCAGACACAATGTTTGGTTCCTAAAGAGAATTAAAAAATAGCTACGGAATGTGGTTGAATGGTGATAGATATAGCAAGACAACATTCATTAAAAAAACTTACTAGAGTGAAAAAGACAATAGATATATGCTGTGTTGGAGAAGTCTTAATTGACTTCATTGGGCATCAAATGGATGCTCGCATAGAGAGCACAAAAGATTACCATCGTTTTTTAGGAGGTAGCCCAACGAATGTAGCCATGAATATGGCGAGACTAGGTATGGATGTTCGTCTCGCTAGTACGATAGGTGATGATGGTTTTGGCGACTATGTCAAAGTGAAGTTAAGTGAGAATAGAGTGCCTCTTACATATGTGCGTACCGAAGATGTTCAGCCCACCTCTGTGATTTTTGTCTCTAAAACATCTGGAACGCCCGATTTTATACCATATCGTCATGCCGACATGATGATAATGAAAAATCAGCTTCCATCAGCAATGCTCGCGAATACCAAAATATTTCATACGACTGCATTTGCGCTGAGTAAGAATCCTGCACGCACAACCATATTAGAAAAAGCCAAAGAAGCCTTCGATCTGGGTTGCGCCTTGAGTATTGATATTAATTATTCTCCTCGTATTTGGCCAGATAGAGCTAAGGCAATGGAAACTATAAAGGCGTATTGTCAGTATAATCCACTTATTAAAATAAGTGAAGATGATATGGAACGCTTGTTTGATCAACAGTTAACACACGAAGAAATTTTCACCTTTTTTCACGATCACCTCAAGGTAGATTTAGTATGTCTTACCATGGGGAGTAAAGGGGTTACGCTTTCGCGAAAAGCGGAAAAACCAGGAGGAGAGCATACAAAAATATCACTTCCCGCCCAACGAGTTGAGGAAATTATGGACGCTACTGGAGCAGGCGATGCCTTTTGGAGCGGCTTCTTATTTGCCTATGCCAAAGATTTCGAAATGGAGCGTTGTCTTAAAATTGCCTTGTCCTTAGCAGCTATCAAATTGCAGAATGTAGGACGCCTCCCACAAAATGTAGATTTAATCAACAAATTATTACAAATTAGTTAGTAGTCATTTTATGATTTTAGGCGTCAAAGAGCGCTTTATATATCTTATTTTTGCTAGTCAATATCATCATATTTCCAACCTATGAATAATAAAAAAAGATTACAAGCACTTCTATATCATGCCAAGCCTAGACCTGGAAAGATAGAAGTTATTCCTACTAAGAAATATTCATCTCAGCGAGATTTAGCATTGGCGTATTCTCCAGGGGTTGCAGAACCTTGTCTCGAGATTGCAAAGAATGTAGAAAACGTTTATAAGTATACGGCTAAAGGAAATTTAGTAGCGGTAATAAGTAATGGTACTGCTGTTTTAGGTTTAGGAGATATTGGACCTGAAGCCTCTAAACCTGTAATGGAAGGAAAGGGGTTGCTCTTTAAAATTTTTGCAGGAATTGATGTCTTTGATATTGAAGTAGATACTAAAGATGTGGATGCCTTTGTAGAAACTGTGAAGAATATAGCGCCCACCTTTGGCGGGATTAATTTAGAAGATATTTCTGCACCAGCAGCTTTTGAAATAGAGCGCCGACTCAAAGAAGAATTGGACATACCGGTGATGCATGATGACCAGCATGGAACGGCAATTATTAGTGCCGCAGCCTTGCTCAACGCTTTGGAGATCGCAGAAAAAAACATTGAAGACGTACGTATAGTTATTAGTGGTGCGGGAGCAGCGGCTGTTTCTTGTACCCGTTTGTATAAAGCTTTTGGAGCTCGAGGCGAAAATATCGTCATGCTCGATAGTAAAGGAGTCATTCGTTTAGACCGAGAGGTACTTTCTAAAGAGAAAGAAGAATTTGCGAGTGCACGTAAAATAAATACTTTAGAGGAAGCGATGAAAGACGCCGATGTCTTTGTCGGACTCTCTATCGCAGATATTGTATCTCAAGATATGATACGTAGTATGGCTAATAATCCTATCGTTTTTGCTATGGCAAACCCAGATCCAGAAATTCGATATAGTTTGGCTATCGAGGCTCGAAAGGATATTATAATGGCCACAGGGCGTTCAGACCATCCTAATCAGGTAAACAATGTCCTTGGTTTTCCTTTTATTTTTAGAGGAGCCTTAGATGTGCGAGCAACTGCAATCAATGAAGCTATGAAAATGGCAGCAGTAAAAGCTTTGGCTTCCTTGGCTAAAGAAGCGGTGCCAGAGCAAGTAAATATCGCTTATGGAGAAACTCGTTTTGCGTTCGGAAAAGATTATATCATTCCAAAACCTTTTGATCCAAGACTTATCACTACTGTACCTCCAGCGGTTGCAAAGGCTGCAATGGAAAGTGGTGTGGCATTAGAACCTATTGAAGATTGGGAAAAATACAACGATGAGCTACTTGATCGTTTAGGAGCAGATAATAAAATAGTGAGATTATTACTGGATCGCGCACGACTCAATCCAAAACGAATTGTCTTTGCCGAATCTGATCAGCTTGATGTTTTAAAAGCTGCACAAATTGTCCATGAAGAAGGCATTGCCATTCCGGTGTTGTTAGGAAATAGAGATGTCATATTAGAGCTTAAGGAAGAATTAGACTTTGATGCAGATGTTGAAATAATAGATCCAAAATCTGCTGAAGAGGTAGAACACGTGAATAAATATGCTGAGGTATACTGGAAGGCACGCAAGCGTAAAGGAATTACTCTTTTTGAGGCTAAGAAATTGCTGAGACAGCGAGATTATTTTGCAGCTATGATGGTAAGTGAAGGAGATGCAGACGGAATGCTCTCTGGGCATAGTCGTAGTTATCCATCGGTTATTAAGCCTGTTCTGGAAGTGATTGGACCTGCAAAAGGAGTGCGTAAAGTTGCTGCTTGTAACTTGATGATTACTTCTCGTGGCCCATTATTCTTGGCAGATACTTCTATAAATATTGATCCAACGGCAAAGGAATTGGCTAAAATTGCTCAAATGACCGCTACTGCCGTAAAGATGTTTGGTATGGAGCCTGTGGTTGCAATGACGAGTTATGCAAACTTTGGATCATCTTCCAATGAAAAGGCAACAAAGGTTGGCGAGGCTGTTGCCTATTTACATAGATATTATCCTGATTTGATAGTAGATGGAGAAGTGCAAGCAGATTTTGCGCTTAACAAGGAGATGTTACAGTCTAAGTTTCCATTTTCTAAACTCGCTGGCAAGAAAGTAAATACACTTGTATTTTCTAATATCGATAGTGCTAACATCACTTATAAAATGATAAAAGAGCTGGAAAAGGCAGACAATATTGGGCCTATTATGCTGGGAATGCGCAAACCAGTGCATGTTTTGCAATTGGGAGCTAGTGTAGATGAAATGGTTCACATGGCTGCAATCACTGTAATTGATGCTCAAAAGAAAGAAAAACACGGAATGTAGGACTTCAAAATCCTTGTGAAGGGGGATTTGGTTATGGTTACTTTACAAGGATGAAAATGGGAAAAATGGAATAACTAATCATGGTCAGAGTAGGAATGTAAAGGCCGCTAATTCCTCTCGTAGAATAGGTGCTTCCATGAGTTTATTTTTATTACATTTACGCCCTTAACTTTTTATTAAAATATGATTACCCATATAAGCGGAAGACTTGTTGAAAAAAATCCGACGAATGTAGTTATAGACTGCAATGGGGTAGGTTACTTTATTCATATCTCCTTACATACATTTTCATTACTACCTGAAGAGGAAGCCTTGCGTTTATATACGCATCTTCAGGTGAAGGAAGACAGCCAGACACTCTTCGGGTTTATGGAGAAAATGGAGAGAGATATTTTTAGATTACTTTTATCAGTATCTGGAATTGGAGCGAGCACAGCTAGAACGATGCTTTCTTCATTGCATCCAGATCAAATTAAACAGGCGATTGCTACTAATGACGTGGCAACAATACAGGGTATCAAGGGTATAGGCGCTAAAACGGCGCAGCGCGTGATACTTGACCTGAAAGATAAGATTTTAAAAGTGTTTGATGGAGACTTGATTTCTGCGGTTCAAAGCAATACCAGCAAGGAAGAAGCGTTATCAGCATTAGAGACTTTAGGCTTTGCTCGCAAGCAGGCTGAAAAGGTATGCTCAAGTATATTGAAAAACGAACCAAATGCCAGTGTGGAAACACTCATTAAGGAGGCATTAAAAAAACTGTAATAACATTTTGGGGACAAATTATTACTCGATTTTACGTAAGACTATTAGCGCATGTTGCGTTTTCTTTTTTCTAGGTACTGTAGCCGTATTTGGTCAGGATGATGAGCAAAACACTACTGATCAAGATTCGACGAAAACAGGATTTACCATGGGTAGACTAGAGCTACCAGATCCCAATAGTATCGAATCAAAATATACCTATGATCCCATCCTAGATCGCTACATCTACACTCAGCAATTAGGTAGTTTCAATATCACTTACCCTTTAATCCTTACCCCAGAAGAGTATGAGCGTCGCGTACGTGATGAGGAAATGAAGAAATACTTCAAAGAAAAGGTAGCAGCTTTGGACGGGAAGACAGATGATGGGATAGGCGGTCAAAAGAATTTGCTTCCAAATTTCTATGTAAAATCAGAACTCTTTCAATCTATTTTTGGCGGAGACTCAATATCACTTATACCTCAAGGGTCTGTAGAGATGGACCTTGGTTTGTTGTATACAAAACAGGATAATCCTTCCCTATCACCACGTAGTAGAAGTAACTTCAGTTTCGACTTTGATCAACGTATTAGCTTAAGCCTTTTAGGAAAGGTAGGAGAACGTCTACAAATTACTGCCAATTATGATACAGAATCGACCTTTGATTTTCAGAATCAGATAAAATTAGAATACACGCCTACCGAAGACGATATCATTCAAAAGATTGAGATTGGTAATATCAGTATGCCACTCAATAGTGCCTTGATTCAAGGATCTCAGAGTTTATTTGGTGTTAAAACGGAATTGCAATTTGGGAAAACAAGAATTACAGCCGCTTTTTCTGAGAGTAGGTCTCAACAAAATACTGTTACTGCCGAGGGTGGTGCAACGGTTCAAGACTTTGAGGTGTTTGCCTTAGACTACGATGAAGATCGTCACTTCTTTTTGGCTCAGTATTTTAGGGATACTTATAATTCCTCTTTGGCCAATTACCCTTTTATCAATTCTAATATTCAGATTACCAGACTTGAGGTGTGGGTTACCAATAGGCAAAATCAAACAACGAATGCTCGTAATATAGTAGCTATTCAAGATATTGGAGAATCAGATCCAGCAAACATTGGTCTTGATTTTCCGCCTTCAGGCTTTTTAAATAACGGCCCAGGTGCTTTTCCAGATAACAAAAACAATGATTTCAACCCTTTTGGCATAGATAACCCTTCGATCCAATCTGTGCTTACTAATGACATTCGTGACATTGCAAGTGTACAACAAGGTTTTGGTGGAGTACAAGTTAATGATGGAGTTGATTATGTGCTCCTCGAGAATGCACGTAAATTAGAATTAAACCAATATAGCTACAATGCCCGTTTAGGATACCTTTCTTTAAGTCAGCGATTAAGTAATGACGAAGTCCTAGGGGTAGCTTTTCAGTATACAGTCAACGGACAAGTTTTCCAAGTAGGAGAATTTGCAAACGACGGTATCGAAGCAACCACTGGTGATCGCGCCGATGTTAATAATAATGGTGTGCCCGATGAGGTAGATGTTGCCTTTGTAGGTGGAGCTGATGTCGATGGAGATAGTATTACAGATTCTGCAGATGCTAGTATCAATGGTCAGAATTTCGGACAAGATAGAGATGGAAATGGTATTAAAGATAGCGTAATTCCAGCAGGACAAATTGGTAGTCCGCAAAACTTAGTCGTCAAGATGCTTAAAAGTAACTTGACTAATGTAAGCGAGCCGGTTTGGGATTTGATGATGAAAAACATCTATCCTTTAGGTGCTTTCAACTTGGAGCAAGAAGGATTTCGTATGAATATTGTCTATTCAGATCCTTCACCATTGAATTACTTATCGCAAGTGGGTGCTGATCCCCTACCAGAGGATGTTGCTAATACTTCGCTTTTAAGAGTCTTCAACTTAGATAGACTTACCACTTTTGGCGATCCGCAAGTTGGAGGAGATGGATTCTTTGATTTTGTACCAGGAACTACAGTCCGCGTAGAAAACGGAAGTATCATCTTTACCTCGGTTGAACCATTTGGGGAATACCTATTTGATAAATTAAGGAACAATCCATCAGAACAATATGACGATGGAGCAGACAGTTCAGATTCAGAATTAGGAACCTATAACTCTAACCAGAGGGAGTACGTATACAAAACACTCTATAGTTCTACCAAGACGATTGCAAGAGACAATGCAGAGAAAAATAAATTTTTACTGAAAGGACGTTATAAGTCAACAGCTGAGCAGGGTATTCCTCTGGGAGCCTTTAATGTGCCTCAAGGATCTGTAACTGTAAGAGCAGGAGGACGTTTATTAGTAGAAGGATTAGATTATACAGTAAACTACCAGTTGGGGCGTGTGATTATTTTGGATAAATCACTAGAAGCTTCTGGAATTCCAATTTCGGCACAGGTAGAAAACAATGCTACTTTTGGACAGCAAAACAAACGTTTTACTGGAATTAATGTTGAGCATACCTTCAATGAGAACTTTATTATTGGTGGAACTTATTTAAATATGAGTGAACGGCCGTTAACGCAAAAAGCGACTTATAGTTACGAGCCAATTAATAATACGATTTTTGGCTTGAATGCGAGTTACTCTACAGAGGTTCCATTCTTGACAAGATTAGCAAATAAACTCCCTAATATTGATACTGATGCTCCTTCTAATTTCTCAATTCGAGGAGAAATGGCCTATCTACTGCCAGGGCAGCCTAAAGGCACCGATTTTAACGGGGAGGCCACCTCTTATGTAGATGATTTCGAAGGTTCACAAACAAATATTGATGTTAGTTCGCCACTACAATGGTATCTCTCATCTGCACCTGTAAATTTTGGAGGAGAATTGAGTAATCAAACATTAGAGACTGGGTACCGTCGTTCTAAAATCGCTTGGTATACTATTGATCCTGTCTTTTATAATTCCCAACGTCCAGGAGATATTTCAGATAATGATTTATCTAGTTTTGCTACCCGTCGTGTATTCCGAAGTGAAATTTTCCCTCAACAAGATATAGTTGCTGGTCAGCCTCAGGCATTATTTACCTTGGATTTAGCATATTTCCCTGAAGAACGTGGAGCATACAACTATAACCCAACTGTAACAGATGGGATTGTAGATAATCCTCGTCAAAACTTTGGAGGGATTATGCGTCAATTGACATCTACCGATTTTGAACAATCCAATGTCGAGTTCATTGAATTCTGGTTGATGGACCCATTTATCTACGATGAAAATGCTGGAAATACAGGAGGTAAGCTTACCATTAACTTAGGAAGTATCTCAGAGGACATTCTTAAAGATGGTCGTAAACAATATGAAAACGGACTTCCAGGTAATGGAACTAATGAAGATACATCTCCTACGATCTGGGGGAAGGTTCCGACCAATCAATCTTTAGTGTATGCTTTTGATAGTGAAGGGCAAGCCCGTACTAATCAAGATATTGGTTATGATGGCTTGACAGATGCTCAAGAGGCAGACGAATTTCCTGCCTTTGCAGGTTTTCCTGATCCAGCGGGTGATAACTATGATTACTTTTTGAACGCAAGTGGAGGTATCATTGAGCGATATAAGCAATATAACGGACAACAAGGAAATAGTCCTGTAGATGTAGGGCAAACAAATAGAGGTTCTACAACTTTTCCTGATATTGAGGATGTAAACCGAGATAATACCATGAATACGGTTGATTCGTATTTTGAGTATGAGATTGAGATTACACCTCAGAGTTTAGATATTTCTAATGAGTTTGTAAGTGATGTCCGTGAGTTACAAGTAACGACTCAAAATAACGCAACTATTCCTGTACGATGGCTACAGTTTAGAATTCCAATTAGTCAAGCAACAAGCGAAATTAACAGCCCAAACCTAAGAGCCGTTCGATTTATGCGTTTGTTTATGAATGATTTTGCTGATGAAACAGTGCTGCGATTTGGTACCCTAGATTTAGTACGTGGAGATTATAGACGCTATGTTCAAACTTTGGATGTTGATCAGTCAGATCCTGCAATGGAAAATACGCTCTTTGAAGTAGCTGCCGTAAATATTGAGGCAAATGAAAATAGAACGCCTATTCCTTATGTATTACCTCCGGGAGTGCAAAGAGAGCGATTGAATAATAACAATAATAACATTCGTCAGAATGAGCAATCTATGTCGATTCGAGTTCAAGATTTGGAAGGACAAGATGCACGTGGGGTTTATAAGAACTTTAGACTAGACATGCGACAGTATAAGCGTCTTGAAATGTTCTTACATGCAGAGCAGTTTGATGCAAATACCATTTTAGATGATAACGAAATGGTAGCATTTATTCGTATGGGTACTGATATAACGGAGAACTTTTATCAGGTTGAAGTTCCTCTTACCTTAACGCCTTTTGGAACGGCTGCTGCGAGCGGAGTTTGGCCAGAACTAAATAATTTAGAACTTCCATTGGAACTTCTACAAACGATAAAAGCCAAGGTAAATGGGGGTGATCTAAGCCCTGATGGCAACGGAATTACATTCTTCGATGCCAATGGAGATCTTATCTCTAATCCTGAAAATACCGGCTATACCTCAGGCGAGATCCGAGTGGGTATGAAAGGGCTTCCAAGTTTTGGAGATATCCGAACTATCATGTTGGGTGTTAAAAATGGAAACGCAAAAGACGGACAGACAATTGAAGGTGAAGTTTGGTTTAACGAACTTCGATTGACCGAGTTGAATAATAGTGGAGGTTGGGCAGCTATCCTTAATATGGATGCAAATATCGCCGATTTTGCTACTGTTTCTGCCACAGGACGTCAAAGTACTGCTGGTTTTGGAGGTGTTGAACAAGGGCCTAATGAGCGAAGTCGTGAAGATGTACAGCAATATGATGTAGTTACCAATGTCAATCTAGGACAGTTGTTGCCGAAAAAGTGGGGTATTAATCTTCCATTTAACTATGCGATTGGGGAAGAGGTTATTACACCCTTATACGATCCAGAATTTAAGGATATTGAGTTAGAGACAAGCTTAGCAAATGCTGAAGACGCAGCAGAAAGGGCTCAAATTGAAGGGCAGTCTATAGACTACACTAGAAGAAAAAGTATAAACTTTATCGGAGTGCGTAAAGACCGAACAGGGGATTCTAAGCCTCAGTTTTATGATGTAGAAAACTTTACACTGTCGTATTCATACAATCAAACAGATCATAAAGATTTTGAAATCGAACAATCGAGAGATCAGAACTTAAGAGCCGGAGCCGTTTATAATTATGCATTCCAGTCTAAGCCTTACGAGCCATTTAAGAAAAATGACTCTTTATTTACTGGGAGATACTGGAAATTCTTAAAAGACTTTAATGTCAATTATCTGCCTACCAATGTATCGGTTAACTCGAATATTACGAGACAGTACAATAGACTAACATTTAGAGATCTTGAGATTGCAGATGATGGGATTCAAATTCCGAAGTTGTATCAACGTAATTATCTTTTCGATTGGGCTTATAGTGTGAATTTCCCAATTACTAAGTCTTTAAGGGTTAATTATAATATGGATCACAAACGTGTGGTTCGAAATTATTTGGGGGATGAAGGCGAGCCTTTGTTTCTTGGGCAGGACGAGTTTGGAAGGCAGACAGAATTGGATGGTTTTGGATTGTATAGTGGTCTTTTCGATATTGGGACGCCTAATACACACTTCCAAACGTTACAAGCAAACTACACCTTACCCTTTGATAAGTTTCCTTTCTTAGATTGGATCAAGGCAGAGTATTCTTATACAGCCAATTTTACATGGCAACGTGGATCGCAGCAATTTGCTGTTCTGGAAGATATACCAGACCTAGGAAATTATATAGAAAATGGAAATACCCATGCGATTAATGGAACTTTAGATATGGAAAACCTTTACAAATATGTAGGGTTGACCAAAAAGAAAAAAGGCCGTGTTCGTAAAGGTTCAAGTAAAGCCGATCGTAGCAAAGGTTTACCGTCTGCCGATGATGAAGGAGATTCAAAAGGAAGAGGTCAAGAAGACGACAAAGGAAGAGCGCAACTTGGACCAGCAGGTGGTGGTGCAGGAGCAGCCGGTCAGGATACAGGAACTACCAAAGGCTTAAGTGGAGCTGATAGAGCTCTCAATTCGGGAATAGGTTTATTAACAGCGATCAAAAGAGTTCAGTTTAATTATCAAGAAGATAATGGTATTTCATTGCCAGGTTATACACAAAGTGTAGGGTTTGCTGGAACCATAAGACCTACAGCTGGCTTTGTTTTTGGTAGCCAAGCAGAAGTTCGCGAACTAGCAGCTCGTAATGGTTGGTTGACCTTGTATCAAGAATTCAACGAGCAGTATCGTGAAGTTGAAACAAGAAGGCTTGATGGACAAATTCGTATTGGGTTGATTCCTGATTTAGATATTGATGTTAATTTTAATCGTATCTATCAAGAGAATTATGCAGAAAACTATCGCGTCGATCCTACGAGCTTACAATATGAATCTTTGACGGGGAATGTATTTGGAAACTTTAATATTTCTACCTTATTAATAGGTACTGCCTTTAGCAAGAGTACTGCTGAGGTTTCTGATGCTTTTAATCAGTTTAGAGAAAACAGATTGGTTATAGCAGAACGATTGGCTACTAAATTTTATGGAGGTACTGATTTTCCTAGAGATGAAAACGGATATCCTGTAGGTTTTGGAAGAACCAATCAATCGGTATTGTTACCTGCCTTTGTATCTGCATACACTGGTGGAGATGCCAAAGGGACGAAGTTAGGTCCATTGCGTGATATTCCTTTACCTAACTGGAATATCAAGTATACAGGTTTGATGAAAATTCCATGGTTTAAAAAGCAATTCAAGCGTTTCTCTGTACAACATGGATATACTGCTGGCTATACCATTAATCAGTTTAACACAAATCTTGCTTATAATCGAGATACCGATGGCAGTCCAGATACAGCTCAAACCGATCAAGCTGGCAATTTCTTAAATAGAAATTTATATAGCACCGTGACTTTAACAGAGCAGTTTTCTCCATTAATTCGTTTGGATTTTGAGATGAAAAATTCAGTGAAGATTCTTGCTGAGATAAAGCGCGATCGCGCCTTAGGGTTGAGTTTTGACAATAATTTATTGACCGAAATTAGCGGGGATGAATATATATTAGGATTGGGTTATAGAATTAAAGATTTAACCTTTGCTACTAATTTTGGTGGGAAGCGTACCATCATGAAAAGTGATTTAAATTTCAAAGCAGATTTCTCTCTCCGTCGTAACGAAACCGTGATTCGATACTTAGATATTGATAATAGTCAGACTACGGCTGGACAAGACTTATATGGTTTGAGATTCACCGCAGATTATGCGCTGAGTAAAAACTTAACCGCTTTGTTCTTTTACGATCATACATTCTCAACCTTTAAAATATCAACGGCCTTTCCGCAAACGACGATTCGTTCTGGATTTACTCTACGATATAATTTTGGTAACTAATTAAGGAGATGAATAGCGCTTTCCTACCGTCCGGTAGGCGGGCGCGAACCTGCCTGTCGGCAGACAGGAGCGAATAGTTAAAAATAATAAACCATATATAACACTATTACAATGAGCATACCTGTAGAACTTAAGTACACAAAAGACCACGAATGGGTGCGTCTAGAAGGCAATGTAGCAACAGTGGGAATTACACAATTTGCACAGGGCGAACTAGGAGATATCGTATACGTTGAGGTCGAAACGATTGATGAAACCTTAGCAAAAGATGAGGTTTTCGGAACTGTGGAAGCTGTGAAGACGGTTTCTGATTTGTTTTTGCCATTATCTGGTGAGATCATAGCTTTTAATGAGGCTCTTGAAGATGCTCCTGAAACAGTAAACTCTGATCCATATGGAGATGGTTGGATGATCAAAATTGAGATGAATACTCCTGAAGAAGTAGACGGACTTTTAGATGCAGCGGCCTATGGCGAGCTCATTGGTGCGTAAAAGTATACTGCTAGTAGCTATAGTTTATACTGTAGCACTAACTATAGGTTCCTTAATAAAACCTGTGCAGTTTGTAGAAAATCCTTTTCAATTTATGGATAAGCTCTTGCATGCAGGAGCTTATTTCGGTTTATCACTTCTGTGGATCGTCGCTTTTTTATTCTTCGATTGGATCATTCTCAGGCTTCAATCTTTTTCAAGAGTGGGTAATGCAATTCTTTTTGTAAGTGTAACTGCAATAGTCTATGGCATTATTATTGAGGTACTTCAAGGAACGATGACTTCGTATAGAACTCCTGATGGATGGGATATTTTGGCCAATACTACAGGTGTTTTTTTGGCTGTTCTACTCTGTAGTCTATTTATTAACAAACTTGAGCAGCTAAAATTGAACTTTTAGTTTTATTTTAGTTGAATAATTACTTATTTTAGCTCACCTTATAAAAACAATTATGGAACTTAAGAAAAATCCTAAAGCAGATCTGACCAAGAGAAGCTTGCTGTTCTTTCAGCTAGGACTTATTCTAGTGTTGGCTCTTACTTACTTTGTAATTGAGAACAAGACTTACGATAAGGACGCTAATGCCTACGATCTTGCAAGTGCTGATGACCTTGATGAAGACATTCCAATCGTAATGGCAACACCACCACCACCTCCACCGCCACCACCGCCACCACCACCGGCGCCGGAAATCATTGAGGTAGTAGAGGATGAGGAAGAGATTGAAGAAACCGTAATTGAATCTACTGAAACTTCTGTAGACGAGGAAATCGTTGAAGTTGAAGAAGTTGAAGTAGTTGAAGAAGAAGAAGAAATTGCAGATGTACCATTTGCAGTGATCGAGAATGTGCCGATTTTTCCTGGATGTGAGTCTATGAAAAATAACGACCAGCGTAAAGCTTGTATGAGTGAAAAGGTTAGTAAACTCGTAAATAAGAAATTTAATACAGAGCTTGGAGGCGAGCTTGGATTAAGTGGTATTAATAAGATTTTTGTTCAATTTAAAATTGACAAAAATGGAAATATCACAAATATCCGTTCTCGTGCACCACACCCACGTCTTCAAAAGGAAGCAGAGCGTGTAATCAAGTTGTTGCCTAAGATGACTCCTGGGAAACAACGTGGTAAGCCAGTTGGAGTATTGTACTCTCTACCTATTACTTTTAAGGTAGAAGACTAAGAATTTATCTTCCATTATGTAGAAATCCCGATTGCAATTGCAGTCGGGATTTCTTTTTGTGGTATGCTTGTTGAAGTGCTTTAAAAATTGTTCAACATTTTTAAAACCTTTTCTTATGAAAGAATCAAAAGAAGTTAAGGACGTTCGCCAAAACGTGCCTAACACAACAACACGCAAACACGAGGTAAATTTACGAAGAAATCGCACACTGCATTTTCAGATTGGATTAATCTTAACACTAATTGCCGCGATCACCCTGTTAGAATTGAAAACGCCAACAGTCGCTATGGTCGATTACAGTAGTTTTGACGACGAACCCAGGGAGTATGCATTAGAAGTACAACTTGATGTAGTAAAACCTAAACAAGAGAAGGTCTTTCGACAATCGGAGCCAGAACCTTTCTTGGATAAAGTAGAATTGGTAGAGGATGATGTCGAACTTTTGAAAGAGGTCATCGAACTTCCAGCACAAGACAATTCAGATCCTATTGTAGCGGTAGATTCAGTGCCCGTCGTTGAGGATCCAGAAGGGCCTGAAGATATTGAAGATGTAGACTTTATAAAAGTTGAAGAAGTCCCTGTATATCCTGGTTGTGAAGGCTTGGATTCTAATATAGCACGCAGGGATTGTATGACCTCTAAAATACATAAGCTTGTCAGTCGAAAATTCAATCCAGATGTTGCAGTCGATGCCGGAATCTCTGGTAAGACACGTATCTCTGTAGAGTTTCGCATAGACAAAAACGGCGATGTAACGCAAGTTCGCTCACGTGCACAACATCCAAAACTTGAAAAGGAAGCTGCTAGAGTAGTACATCTAATTCCAAAAATGACACCAGGGAAACAACGCAATGTTCCTGTTGGAGTGATCTACAATCTTCCTATTCGATTGAATTTGGAATAACATAGGTCAATAAATCGCCCAAAGAACCCGTTACATGAATTGTGTAATGGGGTTCTTTACGTTTTAGCTTCGCCAACTTTTGACTATCTTTCGCACAGAAATGCACTACTCCTACATTATGCAAAAAACTAGTATCCTACTTCTCAGTTTATTCTTAAGTATATCATCTATAGCACAGGTTACACTTAGTGACTTTGAAAAATATCCCGTCTTTCCAGACTGTGAGTCTACTCCAATAGCTCAACTGCCTAATTGCTTTAATCAAACCTTGATTTCCTTTGTGGTAGATACGTTTAAGATGCCAGCAAAGGTGGATGAAGAGAGCTATAAAGGTCAAATGGTTGTACTCTTTGAGGTGACCAAAGAAGGAAAATTTAAAGTGCTTCATACCGAAGCTGTGTATCAAGAATTGAAGGATGAAGTTGATTCTGTATTTGGAAAACTTCCTCTAGTAAAACCCGCTACTTATAACTCAGAGCCAACTTTCATGCAGTTTACAATGCCAATAAAGATTCCGCTTTCGCGAAATGTGATTGGTGATTACAAAATTGAAGATGAAAAGAAGAAGGTGACTTCTTCCACGAAAGCGAAACCCACTACCGAAGAAAATCCAATGCAAGCCGAATATGACCGGATTCAAAACCAGGACTATGAACCTAGCAATGCATATACAAGTCAGCTAAATATTCCTTTTTCTCACCAAGTATATAGCCGTTTTGACGCTCAGTTGAATGCAGTGGGAACCAACAGCCATACGGGAAGTAAACCCTATTTGTATTCAACCGTAAATCCTTATTATAATTTTGAGGAAAAAGCAGCCGAACTATCTAAGAATAAATCATCTTGGTTAGGACGTAAGTTTTTTGACGAACATATGCTGCGCATTCAAGGAGAAGGGTATTGGTTTACCCTAGACCCAGCCGCCGATATTCAACTCGGTTATGAAACTGATGAACTTAAGGAAGACTCTTATACCTATAATAATACGAGGGCTGTCTTTGTACAAGGAGGACTCGGAAAGAAGCTTAATTTCTTTGCCGCTGTTTATGAAAGTCAAGGACGTTTTGCTCAATATTTTAATGACTTTGCTAGATCTATTGCACCTGATGGTGGAAATCCAGCTATTATACCTGGTCGCGGAATTGCTAAAGAAGGAAGAAATGGGGACTTTGATTACCCAGCTGCTGAAGGATATGTGTCTTATTCACCAAACAAAATTTTCAACATCCAGTTGGGACATGGCAAACAATTTATAGGAGATGGATACCGCTCTTTACTATTGAGTGATAATGCTAGCTATTTTCCATATATAAAATTAAACACAACTTTCTGGAAGATAAAGTATAGCAATACTTGGACATCTTTACGTGATGTGCGTCCTGAAGTTACAGAGGATGGCTCCTTTAGAGCGAAGTATATGGCAAATCATTATCTGAGTTATAATGTGTCGAAAAGATTAAATATCGGTCTTTTTGAGTCGGTGATATGGGAAAATGATAATGGTCGTGGTTTTGATTTTAATTACCTCAATCCGATCATCTTTTTTAGAGCTATCGAATTTTCAACGGGGTCACGAGGCGGTAATGCCTTAATTGGCTTGACAGGGAAATATAAATTTTCAAGCAACATTAACGCCTACGCACAAGTGGTTATAGACGAATTCTCTGGAGCTGATGTCTTTGGAGGAAATAAAAGTTACAAGAACAAACAAGGTTTTCAAGTAGGGGCAAAGTATTACAATGCTTTTAATGTGCCTCGTTTGACCCTACAGATGGAATACAATCAAGTAAGGCCATATGTATACTCCAATAACGAAATACAGTTAAACTACGGCCATAATAATCAATCCTTAGCACATCAATGGGGAGCTAATTTTAAAGAGGCTATCGTAATTGCTCGCTACGAACAAAAGCGTTGGTATGGAAGTGCAAAGGTGGTATTAGGAACACGTGGAGCCGAAATAGGAGATATTACAGATGTCTACTACGGAGGAAATATCTATGGGAATGATGAAAACCGCCCAAGTGATGAAGGAATAGAATTTTTTCAAGGGAATAAGGTGGAATCATTATATGCCGACCTAGAGCTTGGATACCTTATTAATCCAGCGACCAACTTAAAGGTCTTTGTCAATCCAATTTACAGAGATTTTAAAGCAGCGACACAAACAGAGGCTACTTTTGATACGAGTACTCTATGGGTTAACATAGGATTCAGAACTGACTTATTCAATTGGTATTACGATTATTAAATCCTTCAATTATCTAAACGACGAAGTAGGTATTGACCTTTAGGGGATGAAAGGCACACTCAAAACATGCTGGGGGAGCAAATTTTATAGCCAACCTACAACGCCGTATCATAGATAATGTTTTGTATTAAAAATGTGGTGTTCTTAAAAGTAATTGTTCTCATATATTATTGAATACTAAATGATTATAGCTATTTGTCGGGTGATTTAACCTTACATTTCGGTCATAGGTGTTAAATGTTTGGTAAAACAAAAAAGCAGCCCCTTGAGGAGCTGCTTTTTAAAAATATATACTTTGTATTTACTAGTCAGTCAAAGAAACGGTTAGGCCGTTATCGTCTTTTGTCACGGTTGCCACGCCTATCTTAGTAAGGCCTTTAATTCCTTTGTCCCAGCCTTTATTGCTCAATCCTGATGCAGTTTTTAAGGCTCCCAGTTCCATGGAGGTTTCTTTTTTCAAGATGTCGTATATCGCTTTCTCATTGTCTGAAAGCTCTAAAGCCTTCTTCTCAGGCTTCATTTGAGGAAAAAATAGTACTTCTTGAATGGATTGATTATTTGTTAAAAACATGATCAAGCGATCCATTCCAATACCCATCCCTGATGTTGGCGGCATTCCGTATTCTAAGGCTCGCAGGAAGTCGTAATCGATAGAGGCTGTTGCTTCGTCATCTCCACGTTCTGCAAGTTTCATTTGGGCTTCAAAACGTTCTCTTTGGTCAATAGGGTCATTGAGTTCAGAATAAGCGTTTGCTATTTCTTTTCCACACACCATCAATTCAAAACGTTCTGTAAGTTCTGGATTATCACGATGTTCTTTACACAATGGACTCATTTCTTTTGGATAGTCTGTGATGTAAGTGGGTTGGATATAATTGCCTTCACATTTTTCACCAAAAATTTCGTCGATGAGTTTTCCTTTCCCCATGGAAGCATCTACTTCAATACCCATTCCTTGTGCAGCGGTGCGAATTTCATCCTCTGTTTTGTTATTGATATCAAATCCAGTAAAGTGCTTGATACTGTCGGCCATAGTGATACGTGCATAAGGAGCTTTAAAATCAATCTCATGTTCGCCAAAAGTCGCCTTAGTCGTTCCATTAACAGCAAGGGCACAATGCTCTAATAACTGCTCACAGAATTCCATCATCCAGTTGTAGTCTTTATAAGCTACATAGATTTCCATCGCTGTAAATTCTGGATTGTGGGTACGATCCATCCCTTCATTTCGAAAGTTTTTGGAGAATTCATATACACCTTCAAAACCACCTACTATGAGTCTTTTTAGGTATAATTCGTTTGCAATTCGCATATATAATGGAATGTCCAAACTATTGTGATGCGTTTCAAAAGGTCGTGCCGCAGCACCACCAGCAATTGGTTGAAGGATAGGGGTCTCTACTTCAAAATAGCCAGCCTCATTAAAGAAACTACGCATCGCATTGAAGAGTTTTGTTCTTTTGATAAATACTTCCTTTACATGCGGGTTGACGGCAAGATCTGCATACCGTTGACGATAGCGCATTTCTGGATCTACAAATTCATCATAGGTATTTCCTTCTCCGTCTGTTTTTGGCAGAGGTAAAGGTTTTAAGGCTTTACTTAAAAGTGTAAAGTCTTTAACCATTACTGTTTTTTCGCCAACCTTGGTTGTAAACATGGTCCCTTCAACACCAATAAAGTCACCGATATCTAATAGTTTTTTATAGACCTCGTTGTATTTGGATTTGTCTTCTCCTTCACAGATTTCATCGCGGTTGAAATATACTTGCATCCGTCCTTCTCCGTCTTGAATTTCGGCAAAGGAAGCAGAACCTTGAATACGTCGAGACATAAGTCTCCCGGCCATGATTACCTTTTCTCCTTCAACATATTCTTGTTTCGCTTTCGCGGAAGAGTGACTTACAGGGTATAAATCTGCTGGATAAGGGTTAATCCCAATTTCGCGTAAGCGGGATAATTTTTGGCGGCGTACTTGTTCTTGTTCTGACAGTTGCATATATAAATCTTAGAAGCTGCAAAATTATGCTATTTGCCAAAATTTAACACGCTATATGCCTGTAAAAGCTCAGTTACTTCTTGAATTTTGCTTGAATTTGTGTTAGTGCATCGATATTCTTTTGATTATCGGGCTCCAAGGCTATGGCTTTTTTATACATCATCGTCGCCTCGTCCAGTTTATCTGCTTTAGCCAAGGTATTGGCAAGATTGCTGAACACTATTGCTTTATCGGGAAAAATGATGCTGTTAAGTCTGAGAATGGCAAGGGCATTTTCAGTCTGATTTGCAAAATATAAGACATTGGCATATGTGTTAAGTTGATAGGGACTATCTGCTACTTTTTGGAGCGTTTTTAGTTGGCGTTTCCCCTTCTTTACTAGCTTAGCTGATCCATGTGTCAGCAGTAAATTATTAGTTAGCGTTACTAGATGATGATTGGAAACATAGGGTCCTTCCATGATGTGGAGTAGATCTTCCTCGAGACTAATCACTGGAGATTCAATTATGCGATTAACTTCTACACCATTCTTATAAAGTATTATGGTAGGTACTCTATGAATGTTTTGTCCTTCATGCTCTCCACCGGGGCTTTGTTTGTAGCTGTCTCTATCACGTGCTACTGCGATTAGTGTCAATCGATCCATCGGAAAATTGGCAGCTTCTAATACAGCGTACAATTTAGGAATGTCTCTTTTGCTATCTCCACACCAGGTGCCCATAAATGCTCTGATGGTATAGGGGGAAATTAGGGGCTTAATTTTAGTGATGATTTCGAGCTTTGGGGAATAGGAATCTTTGTTTTTTTGAAACCATTCTTGGTAAGGTGCTGTAGAAAGTGCTTCTTGATTAATCTTGCCGAGAAGTAGAGCGCTGTTTCCTTTTTTGATTTCTTTATTGAATGACTGTGCACAAATGGTAAATGAACTTAAACAGATCCAGATAATAAGTAGTTGCTTCATGGTACTTTTGATTTTAGTTTATGAAAGCTAAAATGCAAAGAAATGGCAGCGATGGACTGTCAATAGAGGGTGGAATGGAGGACTAGACCCTAGGTGGATTTTTATTACTTAGTTGTTGAACAGGGCCTTGAGAGCGTCTCTTGAAGAAACATCTAATTTTCTGTAGATGTTATTGATATGGGTTTTTACCGTGCTTAGGCTTACAAACATTGTGCTGGCAATCTCCTTATTGGTATAATCTTTTAAGATTAGATCTACAATCTTTTGTTCTTGTATAGTGAGTTGTGAACGAGGCGCAGTATTTTTATTTTTCTGCATTCGTACATAGACAAAATATCCGTTAACAAGGACTGAGGTGACGAGAATTGCAATTAGGAAATACCAAAGACTAGAAGTGCCTTCCGATTGTGAAAGGACAAAGCGATCTGCTTTTAGTTCGTTCTTGTATTGATGCGTAAAAGGATGATCTGGATAGGTATTTTCGAGGCGTTCTAGAAGTTCATCGTAGTAAGGATTTTCTTTGAGGTCCTTCATATAATGTGTATAAAGATCACTTGATCTATCTGAGAAGAAGGCGAAGGCATAAAGTTCGGCTAGGGGTTCTTCTAGCTGTATTCCAAATTCTTGAAAGGCAGAAAACCATTTTTGCGCATTCAGTTCGCGATTAGCAGTAGATCGAAAGGTTCCAAAGCCATAAGCCATTTGTTCTTTAAGGGAATCCATTTTTATAAATGCATCGGCTTTTTCATTTTTTGAGCTAATGCGACAAAACATCTCTTCATCAAAAGAAAATGGAAGTTCAATTTTGTCAGAGTTATTCGCAACAAAAAGAATCTCCTTGCTATTGAGACAGTGACCTGTATAATGAGTAGTCAAACTATCATCTTCAGCACAATTATCTACATGGATTCTGTAGACATTGTTGGAGTTGCTTAAATTGTTTCCTTGAAATACAAAATAACCAGAAGCATCTGGTTCTACTTTGTGAATTACTTGTTCGGGGTGGACACCAGAAAGTTTGCGATAATCGTCAACAAGGGATAAATACAAAGCTCCCTGCCATTTGTCTTGATCAACAAGCCCTACAAATTCATATTGCCCATGACATACTGCGGTAGAGCAAAGGCATATTAGAATAATAAGAAGAGTATGGAGACGTTTCATAAGTGCTTCGCTAATATACTAACAAAGTATTCTGATGTCAACAATTGTAACATTTTGAAGTGGCTTGAGACTTATAGGGTACATCAATCAAATCAATCAAATCAAATCATATGAGTTTCTGGCGTGTTCTTCTTGCCATATTTTTTCCTCCGCTATCGGTAATTGGAAAAGGATGTGGATCTATATTAATAGTTTTCTTACTTTGGCTCTGCGGATGGGTTCCAGGGGTTATTGCCGCTTTGGTCATCTTAAATAACCCAAAAAATTGAAAATTTACAACGAATGAAAAATCAACTATTTATCTTTTTGGCACTTGTGGCCTTGCTTTGTGTGAGCTGTAATATCTCTGAGCGTATTGTATTTAATGACGATATGAGCGGTCAGTACGAATCGGCATTCGATATGAGTTCAATCATGAAACTTGCTAATCAAGCAGCTCCTAAGGATCCAGATAAAGAATATAAAGTGATGGATACTTTGATGGTTTTTAGCGAAATCATGGAAACCTATAAGGATAGTATTTCACAGTTGAGTGTTGAAGAACAAACGAAATTAGAGAAGCTTAAGGGAATGACCATGCGTATGCACATGGATGAACGAGAAGGGATTTTTAAAATGAAGGTGGTGAAAGGGTTCAGTAATTTTGATGACATTGCATTCATTTCAAATGACATGAATGATCTTTTTGATGTTGCTAAACAACAAGGAGGTGCAAATGACGAGCAATCACCAGTCGACGATTTGATGAAAGCACAGCCTGTTACCTATACTTTTGACAACAATGTGTTTCGTCGTGTAGATATAGAGACCTTAATAGAGGAAGATGCTGCCTTTTCTAAACAGGCAAAGGATAATACTTCAGCGACAAAAACGGAGTCCAACAGTGAAATGGGAGACCAAATGGACGAAATGTTGGGACAATTCACAGAGGTTCTTAAAAAGTCTACGATGACATTAGAGTATGTTTTTCCAAGAGTTGTAACATCTGTTTCTCATGAAGGCGCAACTGTGTCGGATGATGGGAAAACTGTTACCTTTGTAATCGATATGCAAACCTTACAAGAAGAAAAAGAATTGCTCAAAAGTTTTGAAGTCGTTCTTGAGGAAAAATAAGGCATCGTATATCGTTAGAACCATGAATAAAACGATACAACTTCAAGATCTCGGAAATAGAGATTATAAAGATACTTGGGACCTTCAGGAAGAGCTTTTTCAACATATTCTTGATATTAAGATTAAGAATAGAAGACAGGCCTTGAATCTTGAGACACCTAATTATTTACTACTGGTAGAGCATCCTCATGTATTTACGCTTGGTAAGAGCGGGGATCTTGACAATTTGCTTGTCAGCGAAAAAGAGCTCGCCGAAAAAAATGCCACATTTTATAAAATTAACAGAGGTGGTGACATTACCTATCATGGGCCTGGTCAGATTGTAGGCTACCCTATCTTAGACCTAGCAAATTTCTTTACAGATATTCATAAATACTTACGTCTTCTTGAGGAAATGGTGATTTTAACTCTCGCTGAATACGGTCTTAAGGCTGAACGTTCTCCAGGAGAAACGGGCGTTTGGTTTGATGTAGGAACTCCATTTGCACGAAAAATATGTGCATTAGGTGTACGCGCTAGTCGATGGGTGACCATGCACGGTTTTGCTTTGAATGTAAATGCAAACTTGGGCTATTTTGACTTAATGATTCCCTGTGGTATTAAAGGTAAAGCTGTTACTTCTCTGAATGTAGAATTGGGGAAAGAACACATAGACGAAGCTGAGGTTAAAGCCAAACTTTTAAAACATTTTTCTGTCCTTTTTGAAGCGACATTATAAGAAAAAACCGAGGCCTAATGCTCGGTTTTTCATTTTAAAGGTTGCGTGTATTACTTTGTATATTTGGTTAGCATTCCACTACTCATTATTTTACCTTTCTTATTGTAGTCCTCTTGTTTTACGAGTCCAACACCTTTGGCCAGCCATTGTTTTGAACTGCCTGTTCGTTTTAATCCCATTTTTAATTGGGTAGTATAGGTGAGTATATAGCAATCAAAACTTCCTGCAGGAGTGGTAATATTTTCCCTACCAACAACTTTTCTATCCTGTAGCATCATACTCATATTTAGGTTCATGCCACCTGCATTGATGGTCATAATCATATCTGCATCTGGAAGATCTTGACCAACGGTTAGGTCATTGGGGAGATCGATATCAGTTCCCGATATTTCAATATCCATATCTTTATATTGCTCCATGAGTTCCGCGCTCATTAAGGATTTGAATCCTATAGAAACTTTGTTGTCTTCGCAAATAATATCATAAGTGAGGGTTGTTATTTGTTCTCCTTTATCGTCTTTAAGATCTGAACTAATGGTGGCTGTTTCTTTTCCTCCCTCGCTAGTGACGTTAGTAACGGTATATGTCGCGGTCGCTTCTTCTTTCCCTTTTTTATTATAGTTAGTATATTCTGCATAGACGCCTTCGGTAAAAGGATAGAAAGCGCTACAATCTTGAGCAAAACTAACTGTGATGCTTAGACATAGAATTAATAGAAAGAGGAGTTGTTTTTTGATTGCGATATTCTTCATAATGTTTGCGGTTTAATGAGGTGACAATATAGAGTGTTCTAGGAGTTCTGGTCAAGAGGTAAATACCCTATTAGTATTTAGATTATTACTTACATTTTAATAAATTCAACACGTCTATTTTGTGCCTTTCCATATGGCGTGGTATTGACTGATACGGGAGCAGTTGCTCCTTTTCCATCGGTTGTTAAGCGGTCACTAGACACTTCGTAGGTGGTCATTAATGCATTCTTTACCGCAGCGGCTCTTTCTTTGGATAGGGACATGTTTGTGGCATCATTACCGTCACTGTCTGTATGCCCAATTATATTGAGTTTCATGTTCTTGTCCTGTTGTAAAACCTGAGAAATTTGTCTTAAAATCCCATATGATTGTGGCTTAATATTGGAGGAGCCAGTGTCAAATAGAATTCCATTGGTTGATACTTTTCCCGTAGTCATTAAAGTTCTTCTCAAGTCTAATCCACCTTCAGCGATTTTGATATTGGTGATAAAAAGTTGCTCCCCTTTATCAGGATCAAGTCCGTATAAATTAAACTTCACTTTTTTTAATGTACCATTTGGAGCTACTAGTCTAGGGACATCGGCGTATTTGGTCTCATTGATCCAAAAGCGAAAACGTTGTTTGTTTACACCAATCATAAAATGGGGATTGTTATCTATAATTGTTCGAAGGTCTGCATCAATAGAGCTACTAATACCATCTTGTTGATCAATTCGACCATAAATGGATATGCTCCCAGCAGAATATGTATGCAATGGAATGCGAAGAGAGACTGAGTTACTACCTCCTTGTCGTAGCTTGTCAGTTTCCTCAAGGAAGACTCTAAATCCAGAAGAACCAGAGGTCTTTTTACTAATTCCATTTGTAATGAGATCAAATTCTATAGTGTATTCATCGGGTAATGATCCCATATTGGGAATATAATTAGTACTCGATCCAGATTGCAAGTGAAACCACCGTGTAGGGTCATTATTAATGGTAACAACTTCGCCTCCACTATTGGTGTTCCATTTTGCAGGGAAATCACCTATAAAGTCGTTAGAAAAGTCATCAAAGAAGAGGATTTTATCGCCAGGGACGAAATCAAATTTACTATTGATTTTAAAAGGTTGCGGAGTGTTTGCTTCACCTTCTATGGTTCCACCATTGCCGTTTGTATTTTGATTAGTGTCAGGAGTATTGCCAATTGTTTCTGAATCATTTTCCGAGATAGAATCTTGCTCTTCTGCTTGATCTTCCCCTTCTTTTGTTGGCTCAGTAGAAGTTCCCAGAAGCAGTTCTTTGGCTGTTTTGATAGAATAATTCAATGTTTTTTTTGCTCGGTTTATTTGAAGAAGTGCCTTGGCTTGTTTTAGAGCACCTACGCCATCGAGATCCGAAATAATATCTGGAGCACTTTCGCTTAAAGCGGACACATCACTCAAAGCCTCTTCTAGAACATCAATGTCTTCATCTTCTAAGGGTGTACCGGCTTGGGCATAACCATCATACATAAATACCTTGTCATAAAGATCAAAGGATTCCCTAACGAAGGAGTCAACGCTTGATATCCCAACCTTACTTTTGGGGCGTTTTATTTTTTTTGTTTGGGCTGTGGTAGGCAATGTGATAAGCAAAGCTATCAATAAGATTTTGACTTTTGACATTAGAATGGTTTTGATACTTAAAAGTACAAAAATATTTAACATCTATCAGGTAATCAGTTATTTAGAGGTGATTGAGTGCAACTTTTTGGGGAGATTGTTCCGCTTTGTTAAAGATGATATTTTAAAGAGGCTGGATGTAAAGGGGTTTACCAGAACTATTCTAATTATAGATGATGATTTTCAGATAAAATAGAGTTATCAGGACACAACCAGCGACTTAAGGCTTTATCTATTGTAACCAATATCTGTTACATATGTCTTAATTGATCTTATAAATGAGGATAGAACTAGCATCACCTTGAGTTACGAAGCCTAATCCTTTATTACGTTCAAGCAAACCAATGTCGGGTGTAGAGATTCCATACACTGGAAAATTATCGAGTCGTTTACCATCTGTATCAAAAATATAAGCCTCGCTCGTTTCTGTATTGGTAACAGCAATGTATCTTTTATTTTTGACCATAGCGATGCTTGGTTGAGAATAAATTCCAAAGGGTAGGGCAACGGCATTTCCGTTAATTTGGAGATCGTTTTCACGTAAACTGACTAGAGTAGTGCCTGATTGTATAATAGCTGCGTCAGAGCCAATATTGGTTGCATTTTCTGCCAATTTGCCATTAGTATCAATGCTAATCTTATCTCCATTTACATTATAGATTAAGAAAGCTTTGCCTGAATTAAAAACTGGGCTGTCTCCAAAAGCAATAGATTCCTTTACTTCAATACGAGATTTTCCGGTGCGACTTAGAATATTCAACTTTCCGCTGTTTTCTGTCACTAATATATAATCCTTATTGGAAATTCGCAGGTGCTGTGGGGGTTGAATGATAGTGCTTCCTGCTTTTTTAAATACAAACCCATTCACTGGTTTAGCGTTCTTGTCATACATATATAAGGCATCATTCTGGACAATAAGAAAACGATAGTTTCGATTGTTTTCATAATCAAAAACAGCAAGGGGTTGTGTTATCTGGTCCTTAAAAGTCATTGGGAATGGCTTCACTTCATTGCCGTTTCGGTCGAGAATGTAAAATGTATTTTCGGTGTTAAAGGCAAGTTGTAAGCGGCCGTTGCGATATAAATCTACTTGCTGTACTTTTCCTAAGATCGGACTCCCTAAATCCTTTTGCCATAGCACTTTTCCTGAGTTGCTAATTAAATACAAGGTGTTGTTGATATCTTGTACTACTACATCCATTCCTTTGGAACGATGATTTTTCACCAACTGTGGAGCCATCAATATGTCATTATTGAGTTTGACATTTGCGATCTGGCTAACAGCCCCTCGTGCATCAGGTGCTTCATTTTTGTTCAACACTAGATTGAAGTGTAAAAAATCTCTTTCTTGAATGAGTTGGGTGGTGAGGTAGGGATAACCCTCTAAGCTTATTTTTGAAGCTTTTTCGCCTCTCCATTGCTTGTATCTGCCTTGATTCAAGAGCTCAATATGCAATAAACTTGAGGCGCTACTTAATAAGCGAGCAGTGTTCTTGAAAGTCTCACTTTTGGCAAGAGTAGCGTTGTTTTGGTAGTTGGCAATAACCGATTCTAACACTTCCTGATTTTCGGCGAAAATGAAAAAGTTGTCTAATTGGCTATACAACTGTACAGTTGGCAATTTTAATAAGGGGGAGTACGCTTTCGCGAAAGCGTTATTCTCTTCAACCTCAAAGAGCGTAAATTGTCTAAAAGTGCCTGCTTTTTTAGCGCCCGAGAGGCCTTCTTCTGTCAAGGTTGGATCTAAAGAAACACCTATAATTGCTTCTCCTTCATTTAATGTAAGATGTCCAATCTCTTGAAAAGTACTTAAATATGATTCTCCTTGGATACTGTATTTAGTAGGGTCAATTTTTTGAAATTGCGCCTGATTGTTTTTAAAAACGTCCCAATTTGTATAGCTAATCGATGTTACGGCCAGTGCAGATAAAGGAGTGATGTTAGCCATTGTGTTTGGAACTGGAAGCGTACCCTTCAATAAATCTAATTTTAAATTTACAGAATCTTGAGCGAGGAGAACACCGCTCAATTTGATGTCATTTTGGGTGGCATCAAGATCTACAGATGCCCAACTAAAAGTATCAGATAAGGTATGATTCTGACCTCTTGGAAAAAGATCTTGCCAAATGCCGTTAGCACTTTCACCGCGAACTAAAATACTAGTGGCATTTGAACTTGTAGTGGAATATGCTCTATCAAAATAAAGATCTGGAATAGGATCTTCATCAGCTTCGCGAAGCGTATTTTCCAAAAGCAATTGGGAAGTGCTTATCATGACAACCTCATTTTGGAGGAGATAAAAATAATCTCTGTTTTCCGTTTTAAAACTCTGAATCTTTTTTGATGACACCATCGTTTTGGTGCTGTCAGATTTCCATAAATCAGCATGTACTTTGGTAATTAGACTTACCTCATAATCGCCTTTTCCAATGGGGGTGTAACAAATAAGCGATGTTCCTTGAGGGTTTAAGTTGTCCAATAACAATCCCTGTTCTTTAAAGAAGTCAGAGATGGGAGTGGCAATAAGAGCTTCGGCAAAATCATTATTTTGTAATTGGCTACCTAAACCTTTAAGATCCTGTGTTTTTATAACAACCGCCGCCTTTCGAGGAATGAATTGTGAAAGGTCAGAAGCTGTACCTCGTTGTTCTGTGCAACTACTAAAGACAAAAAGGATACAAATCAATAAAAGAAAAGGTTTCATATGCAACAGCTGAATGGTTCCTCAAAAATAAGCACAAGCAAACAATGGTTCTAGCGAGTCTTAATGGAGTTATTGAGGGGTTTTTAACAATCGGTTTCCTTATAAAGCGTCAAAATCGAAACTGTATTGTTCGGGGAGCAACTTAAAACTTCGGCGATGGTATTTAGTGACGCCATAAGTGCGTATTGCCTCTCGGTGCTCCTTAGTAGGGTAGCCTTTGTTTTTTTTCCAATTGTACATTGGATACTCTTCATGAATGCGCGCCATAAATTCATCACGAGCAGTTTTGGCAAGGACAGAGGCTGCCGCGATGGGTAAGTATTTGCCATCTCCTTTTATAATACAAGTATGAGGAATGTTTTGGAAAGCCTTAAAACGATTACCATCAACAAGGATGTGTTGTAATTCTTGCTTAGGTGCCTGTCTCTCTGGGAGGCAGGAAAGCGTACCTTTGAGAATATCAATACTCTTTTGCATTCCTAAGATGGAGGCGTTGAGAATATTGATGCTATCAATCTCATCCATCATTATATGAACGATGCCAAAGGCTACAGCTTCAGCTTCAATAATAGGTCTCAGAAGATCTCGCTTGTGTTCTGATAGTTGTTTAGAATCGGTGAGGATGTCATTTACAAAGCTGTCAGGAAGCATAACAGCCGCTGCTGTAACAGGTCCAGCAAGGCAACCACGGCCAGCTTCGTCTGTGCCACATTCGTTGAGGTCGATATGATATTTGAGCTTTAACATGCTTTTAGAGGTTGAAAATACAGGATTCTGCCTAAAAAAATTAACTTTGATCCTTCAAAAATAGTAGATGCGCATATTTCTTATTCTATTGATGTTTTTAGTGACTTCTATGGTCATGGCACAAAACCCTATCCTTCAAAGAAGTCCGCAAAGGGGCACTCAAGGACAAACGGGGAACACAAGTAATAATAAATTAGCCAAATTTGATAGGCCTCCTGTTGAGGATTATAAAATCATAACTATAAAAAATGATACTACAACGGTAGATACGACTCAGAGTATTGCCAAAGAATATCGTTTTAACTATTTGCGCAAGGATCGATACGCTTTATTACCCTTTGCAAATACGGGTCAGACCTATAATACATTGATATACGATTTTGAAAAAGTCGGGACGATGCCTTTGAGTCCTGCTCAAGCGCGACATTTTAATTATATGAGTGTAGAAGACATTAAGTACTTTCATGTACCTACACCTTTGACAGAATTATACTTTAGAAGTGCATACCAGCAAGGGCAGCAGTTGGATGCGTTCTTTACCATGAATACAAATCCGCGATTAAATTTTTCAATTGCCTATAAGGGGGTTCGAAGTTTAGGGACTTATCAAAATGCGGTGACGAGTACTGGTAATTTCAGATCGGCTTTTAGTTATAGAACAAAGAACGATCGATATCATGTGCGAGCCCATTGGGTAGCTCAAGATCTTTTAAATCAAGAAAATGGTGGCTTGCAGGATTTAGCTTTAGAGCAATTTGCTAGTAATGATAGTCAGTTTAATGATCGATCGCTCTTATTGGTTCAGTATGAAGATGCCGAAAATATACTAGATGGGACCAGAGTTTATCTCAATCATCATTACAATCTCATTCAAAAGAAAGATTCAGTGTCTTCTTATTCCCTTCGATTAGGACACATATTTAATAGTGAAAATAAGTTTTATGAATATCGGCAGACGGCTGCCAATGATATTTATGGAGATGCGTTTGACGATGGAAGTTTTCGCGATCGCACCGATCATGAGGAAACCTATAATGAGTTGAATGTCGTTTATGATGATCAAGACTTGGGCCAACTCACATTTCAAGCCAATATTAGTCATTACGACTATGGTTATAAGTCGGTGCTTATTCAGGATGTGGGTAATGATGGAGTAACAGAGCGTATTCCAAATAGACTTTTAGGTGATATCATCGCAGTGGGAGGTAGGTATAAAAATAAGATTGGTGGATTTGTTATTAAAGGAGATGCTCAGGTAAATGTAGCTGGGGATTTTGATGGCTATAATTTTCAAGGTGAAGCAGGTTTCTCTTTAGAGAATTTTGGTAGGTTACACGGGCGTATTCATAGTAATTCAAGTCCGGCCAATTATAACCACTTGTTGTATCAAAGTAATTACCTGAATTACAATTGGTACAATGCTCCAAGCTATAAAAATGTAAATACAAATACTTTGGCATTTGGATTTAGTTCTGAGAAATGGTTAAATGTAGATGTTTCGGCGAGTACGATTGATAATCATGCTTACTTTGCTTTGTCTACAGCAGACTCTTTGGTGAATTCTTTTCAGTCTAATGCTTCGGTCAATTATCTTAAGGTTACCGCTCAAAAGGAGATTCGGTATGGAAAGTTTGCCTTGAATGCGACAGTGACATTCCAACAGGTGGGTGGTGCGACAGAGGTGTTTAATGTGCCGGAAGTCCTTACGCGCAGTTCAATCTATTTTACGGATCGTATATTTAAGAAGGCTTTATTTTTACAGACGGGATTTAACTTTAGTTATTTTACAGCCTATAATATGAATGCCTATGATCCTGTGCTTGCTGAGTTTTATGTTCAGAATGATGAGAGCATAGGAGGTTTTCCATTGCTAGACTTCTTTATAAATGTGAAGGTGCGTCAAACGAGAATATTTCTCAAGGCAGAGCATTTCAACAGTAAGATTACGGGCAACGACTTCTACAGTGCCCCTGGTTATCCTTATAGAGATTTCAATGTACGATTTGGTATAGTTTGGAATTTCTTTCTCTAAAGAGTTGTATGGGTGCGCTTTCGCGAAAATTTGAACACTAATTCTATATGTTTTTCGCTTATTATTGGTCAATTTTTCATTGTTGTTTTTTCTAATTTGACGTTTTTGAGATGTTTTAGAAAAATCGTGAATGGTAGCTGCCCTTGATTTTTAAAAGAAAATTGGTTCCGTTAAAAAAAATATTAAATTTATTTTTGGTGATAAGAGTCTGTTTTTAAAGGGGTTGTTTAAGTGCTTAAAAAAAACTTTTATTTTTTTCTTGATTAAGCTTGCGGGGAAACAAAAAACGGTTGTATATTTGCACCCGCTTAGAGAAACAACGATAACTGTTTTACTA
>TARA_R110002051_G_scaffold314666_1_pt1 | contig 88179 bp, 66 predicted proteins | sample TARA_R110002051 | Tara Oceans TARA_R110002051 (sample SAMEA4397023) | marine metagenome | biome: Polar Biome; feature: [MES] marine water layer (ENVO:01000295) within the mesopelagic zone...; material: water (ENVO:00002006), including particulate matter (ENVO:01000060) such...
AATGATCGTAGCCTCCATCTGGGCAAAGAAAAAAGGCTATAAAGTAGGCAAGCGAAGTAATTTCAAAGACATTCTTAGAACTTTTGTTGCTGCCTTACCGAGCTTATTTCTTTTGGTACTTGTCATCGGAGGTATAGTTACTGGGATTTTTACCGCAACAGAAGCTTCTGCTATAGCCGTTTTATACACCCTTTTATTGGGTATGTTTTACAAAGAAATTACAGTAAAGACCTTACCTAAAGTCTTATTAGATTCAGCATCAACAACGGCCATCGTTATGTTGCTTATCGGAGCATCCATGAGTATGTCATGGGTACTTTCCTATGAAAATATCCCCCAAGATATCAGCTCTGGATTATTGAGTATCAGTGATAATAAAATTGTCATTCTGTTGATCATCAATTTATTACTATTATTTGTGGGGATCTTTATGGACATGACTCCTGCGGTATTGATTTTTACCCCCATATTTTTACCTGTAGTCACCAAACTTGGGCTAGACCCAGTACACTTTGGTATCATCATGATTTTAAACTTATGTATCGGTTTGTGTACCCCGCCCGTAGGATCCGTCCTCTTTGTAGGGGTCGGGGTCGCTAAAACCACCATAGAAAAAGTCATCAAACCATTGATGCCTTTATTTTTAGCCATGATAATTGCCCTGTTTTTGGTGACCTATTTTCCGCAACTTAGCCTTTGGCTTCCCAGTCTTTTTGATTTATAATATACAATACAAGTTTTACCTAAATAATTTCATAACCAAAGTGAGAAAAGTAGGTTTGTTAGCCTCCTTTTGGATTGTGCTCATCATGTGCTAATGAATTCTTATTGAAAACCCTTATTTGTATTGAGCATACGCGCTTTATAGTTTCCAATTTTAATAATTACGCCCTTCTATACCCTGAAATTAAGCATTGGATTTATTTTTTGAAAAATTGTATACCTAGCCTCATTAGAAGATTATTTTAGGAAGCCATTGTATACGACAATTTTATGCCCATAAGATGGAATCATTAGGATGGCAGTAGGTCAGACCTATGCCTCTATTACTTCCATATATAGATTTAATTCCCATCACTATTTTCACATTTATAAGCAACTTAAGACAGGGCTTTGTCGATCCTATTTAAATACACGCAACTATTTTTAAATGGTATTCTAAAAAAGCTGTTCGAGATGCTTTTTTAGCAGTTTTATTGGTGATTATGGATTTTTGACTACCCTTTTTTGAATTATTATACATAACAGATACGCTAGTTTTGGAATATGATAAGTAGATGATCCAAAGCAATAATGGCAAAATTATGACTTCAGCTTAAGTTTTGGATCAACCCTGACCATGGTCTACTTCTCTTTATAAATAATCACAAATGAAAAATTTAATTTATGTCAAACAAACAAATGAGTGAATGGTGTAGAAAGTACCTATTTGGACTTTTTATGCTGTTGGGAGTATTCGTTTACTCACAAGAAAAAGTAATTAGTGGAATCGTAACAGATTTAGACAATGTACCCTTAGCGGGTGTGAATGTCATTGTTCCTAGTACGGAAAAAGGAACAATGACAGATTTTGATGGAAATTATTCAATAGTCGTGGCTACAAATGCTATGATTAAATTTAGTTATGTTGGATATGAAAGTCAAGAAGTGGTTGTAAATGACCAAAATCAGATCAATATTATACTAAAAGAAGCTATTGGCGAACTGGATGAGATTGTCGTGGTAGGTTATGGTACTCAAAAGAAAATAAATGTGACTGGAGCTATATCTACTATTGATGCAGCACAAATTGAATCAAGACCTGTTACGAGTGTAGCTTCTGCAGTGCAAGGTTTAGTTCCTAATTTGGCGGTAACAAGTTCTGACGGAGGTCGTCCAGGGTCTTCAATGAATTGGCAAATAAGAGGAACAGGATCCATAGGGAATGCCAGTAGTAGTCCCTTGATAATGGTAGATGGAGTGCCTGGAAATCCTGATATTTTAAACCCTGAAGATATTGAAAGTATCTCCGTGTTAAAAGATGCTGCTGCATCGGCCATTTACGGATCAAGAGCACCCTACGGTGTTATTCTAATTACCACAAAAAAGGGTAAGTCAGGCATCATGAGGGTAAGTGCCTCTTCCACACTTTCCATTAGAACGCCAACGGAAACCTTAGATAAAATGGGTTCTCTGGATTTCATGAATTATATGAATGAAGGTCTTAGAAATACTGGAAACACTCCTTTTTTTGATGATAATTATATTGCTGCAGTTGAAGATCACATAGCAGACCCAACGCTTCCTGATGTTTTACCTAATAATGACAATACCCGATGGGATAGATATGTTGCCGTTGATGTTAATTGGTTTGAGGAAGTATATAAAAAGAGTGCACTCACTAAAAATAACAACCTTAGTTTTTCAGGGGGTACTGACAAGATAAATTATTTTGTGTCCTTAGGCTATTTAAATCAAGGTGGCCAATACCGTTATGGAAATGACGGTTATAAAAGGTATACAGGCTTGGCGAAAATAACGGCACAAGCAACCAAATGGCTAGAAATAAATTATAGAATGCAGGCTGCTAGAAGTAACACCAATAGGCCTAATATAGAGCAGCAGTATGAAGCATTTCGGAGATGGCCAACCGATCCTGTCTTCGATCCAAATGGTAATTTTACGAATAAGGCCTATTCATTACATATTGCCGATCAAGGTGGGCGAAGAGAAAGTGAAGATGATCAATTCAATAATACCCTTGGAGCGGTGATTAATCCTTTTAAAGATTTTAAAATCACAACCAATTTCTCTTTCAATACGCATACTGATATTTATAAAGAGTATCAAAAAATTCTCTATGAGTATGGGCCAACAGGAGAGGTGGTAGGAACTCAAAGAGAGGCCAACATTTCGTATGCGAGAAAAAGATTTTCTGTAAATAAGTTTTATGATATTAATATATATGCTGATTATGATAAGACAATAAAGGAGCACTATTTTGGAATTACATCAGGTTTCCAACAATCCAATAATCATTGGTATAATTTAGATGGCTATAGAAATGATTTGATCAATGAGAATATTATAGCTCTAAGTGCTGCTTCCGGTGAAGATATTAGTATTAGTGATGGTGAAACAGAGTGGATCACCAGAGGGGTATTTGCAAGGTTGAACTATCGTTTTAAAGATAAATTTTTGCTAGAAATTAATGGGAGGTATGATGGCTCAAGTCGATTTGCTCAAGATGAACGCTGGGGTTTATTTCCATCAGTTTCTGCAGGATATATTATTTCCAAAGAGAATTTTTTAAAAAATATCTCGTCCCAAATAAATCAATTAAAATTGAGAGTTAGTTACGGAACTTTGGGGAATTCAAACGTTGATAATAATTATTATACATCCACCATGAATAAAGTACAAAGTGGATATATGGTTGGAAATGCTGGATTTTTAGATTATGTTTCGGCACCTTCATTAGGGAATTATAATTTGACGTGGGAAAAACCAACCACCTTTAATATTGGACTTGATGCTACCGTCTTTAACAATAGTTTGCAATTCACATTAGATTGGTACAAAAGGAAAACCATTGATATGGTTGGTCCACAAGAGCCCTTACCGTCAGTCTTAGGAACAAGTGTTCCAGATTCAAATAATACAGAAATGGAAGGGACAGGTTTTGAATTTTCGACAACGTATAAGCATCAGATTGGGAAGGATTTTAATTATGATGTGACCTTTAATATTTCTACGCACAAAGAAAAAATATTGAAATATTACAATCCATCAGGCTATATTTATTCTTATTATGAAGGACAGCGTTTAGGAGAAATCTGGGGATATGAAACAGATGGTTTTATCAATACAGAAGATGATCTTTCTACGATGCCAGACCAATCAGATATTGGATCGAAATGGGATTTAGGAGATATTTTGTATACAGATTTGAATGGGGATGGAAAAGTAAATGATGGCGATTTAACGCTTGAAGACCACGGTGATTTAAAGAGAATTGGAAATTCTACTCCTAAATTTGAATACAATATTTCTGCTGGTGCAGCCTATAAAGGATTTAACTTTAGAATGTATTGGAGAGGTATGGGACATACCGATTGGTGGCCCGGAGGAGGTCAAGGTGCCTATGCCTATTATACGGATGAAATCTTCTTTGGGGTATCTGATAATAAATACAATTTTACAGCGCTAAATGATCATAAGGATCATTGGACTCCAGAAAATCAAAATGCCTATTATCCTCGTCCCTTGGTTCAAGGAGGTAATTCCTATAAAAATATAAAAACTCAAACAAAGTATCTTCAGGATCGTGCTTTTTTACGTTTGAAAAGTTTACAAGTTGGTTATACAATTCCTACCAAAGTATCACAAAAATTTGGTATTCAAAAAATCAATATTCTTCTTTCAGGAGAAAACTTAGTAACCTTTACCAAGCTTCGGATCTATGATCCCGAGCGTCCAGGGTTAATTTATCCCTTACAAAAGGTATATGCCTTAGGACTTCGATTAAACTTTTAAAATTATGACTATGAAAAATATATTATATATCACCTTATTTTTTTGCATCACCTTAATGAGTTCATGTAGCGATGATTTAGAAAAATATCCTTTAACACAAATAAGTCCAGAAATTTATTTTAAGACGGCAGATGATTTTAGACTTTATGTCAATCAGTTCTATGAAGAAATGGGAAATACAGGATCATTTGAACTTGGTATTTATGATGATGATGCGGGAACGGACAATATGGTAAACAATAATCCCAATAGCTTTTTAAATAATGAATATACCGTTCCAGTAAATGATGGTACATGGGATGATGCCTATGGAGAAATTAGAAATGTAAATCAATTATTTGCTCGATCAAATGGTGCGGAAGAAGAAGCACAAGTTTATATTGGGGAAGCTTATTTTTTTAGAGCGTTTCAATATTTTAGATTGTTAAAGCGCTTTGGTGGAGTGCCCTGGATAAGTGAACCATTAGGTATAAGTGATGGAGAATTATACGCTCCTAGATTGTTACGCAATCAATTATGTGATTCGATAATTTCTGATCTTGATAAAGCAATTTCTAAATTGAACTCGGTAACGGAAAGCGATGGCAGAAGAGTGAATAAAGAAATTACATTGGCATTTAAGTCTCGCGTATGTTTATTTGAAGGAACATGGGAGAAGTATCATGGCAAAAAACAGACACCGTTTGCTGTTGAAGGAAGTAATGGTACACAGTATTTAAAACTAGCAGTAGAAGCTAGTCAGGCAGTTATCAATAGTGGTCATTATGCTATTGCTAATGATGGGAGTTCGGAACCCTATTATAATTTATTCAATCAAAATGATTATTCGAATAACACTGAAGTCTTATTTTGGAGGCAGTATTCCAATGCTACTCATGCCCAAAATCTTTCCAGTTGGATAGCACAAGGAAGAGAGTGGGGTATTACGGAAGATGCGATTGATGCTTATTTATGTACAGATGGGAATCCTTTGTCCACGACAACGGTTTCAACCAATGATTATAGTTTAGTTACAGTTGTTGAGAATCGCGATCCACGTATGGGGCAGACTATATTTTACCCAGGTGTACCGACAAATATAGATGATAATACAGGTGCGGTTAATGCAACCTATGCGTATCCAGATTTGACCCAAGTGCGTACAGGATATCATTTACGAAAAGGTGGATCTGTAAAAAATACGTATCTAAAATTAAATTTGGATGAAGTTGGCTTAATTTATTTACGATATGCAGAGGTGTTATTAAATCATATAGAAGCCAAAGCCGAATTATATGCATCTGAAGAGGCTTCTTTATCTCAAAATGATTTTGACAATACGATGAATCCGATACGTGATCGGGTAGGTTTATCGCATTTTAATTTTGGAACTCCTATAAACGATGCAGATGATGAATTTTCAGGAGAAATTCCATGGTATCTTGTTGAAATTAGGAGAGAGCGTAGAATTGAATTGATGGCTGAAGGTTTTCGTTTAGATGATATTAGAAGATGGGCCGCAGCTGACAAACTTATTAATGGAAGGGTATTTAGAGGATCTAAATACCAATGGTATCTTGACGAAGGGTTTTATACACAAGAAGATGTTCCCTATTTTGATACTGATGGTGTGTTATCTCCTTGGCTTGGCAGTGATGTTTATAATCAAGGAGGATACAATTTTGATGTAAATAGAAATTATTTGTATCCAATAGGGCAAGAGCAGATTACCTTAGCAAAATACACTCAAAATCCAGGATGGTAATTTAGGAAGAGATCTCTAACAGCTGGTTTTAATTGACAAGCTAAAATTTTGTGCGTCTAGAGTAAATAGGATTATGCAAATGGCTTGGTATGCAGAATTGGGTTTGCAGTTACATTCTTAACTGTCAAACCCAATTTTATTTGAGTATGAGCCTCTGTTTTAGCGATGTCATTTCGGATTATTTTTTCTATAGGGAGTCCTTATAACGAATGGATCATAGCCTTACCAAATTTGGACATTTATTCACCCTAAGACTAGGGTAGAACCATTTAATTTGTAATAGTAAAAAATGTATATGTATTTAAAACAATTGGGCGTAATTCTATTTTTTTTTGTAGGTTTTTCACTTCATAGCCAAATAAGAATCAAGAAAACCATTAATACGGATTGGCAATTCTATAAAGGGGAGTTAATCAAGGAATCCGATCCAATTAATTGGGAAAACGTAACCATTCCTCATACCTGGAATACCGATGATGTTATGGATGACGAACCTGAGTATTACAGGGGAGTTGCCTATTATAGAAAGCAATTATTCATACCAATGGATTATGAGCATAAAAATGTGTATATATATTTTGAAGGAGCCAATCAAGAGACCGAAGTTCTGGTCAATGGAATTTCTGTAGGGAAGCATATAGGTGGGTACACGGCTTTTAGTTTTAATATCACTGAGGCAGTCAAGTATGGAGCAGAAAATGAACTTATCGTCATGATTACGAATCAACATAATGAAGCTATACCACCATTAGCGGCAGACTTTACTTTCTATGGAGGAATTTATAGAGATGTTTATGTAGTTGTAGTAAATCCTACTCACTTTGATATGGATAATTTGGCTTCAGATGGTGTTTTTATAACGACTCCAAAAGTTTCCGAATCTGCTGCAATTGTACACATAAAGGGTAAAATAACTAAAAACGATACGGATGCTTTAGCGCTAAAAACTGAGGTATGGGATAGCCATGGTCAGCAAGTTGCAGCGACTCAATTTCGTTTAACTAATACGCGTTTTAGTTTTGATTTACCAGAAATAACAAGGCCAAAATTATGGTCTCCTGAATTTCCTAATTTATATGTCATTACCCATCAACTCATCAATTTAAAATCAAATAAAGTTATCGATGAAATAAGTACTTCCTTAGGGCTTAGATGGTTTAAGTTCGATGCAGACACAGGATTTTATCTCAATGGGAAATCTTTAAAATTAATAGGGGCAAGCCGCCATCAGGATTATAAAGATTTGGGAAATGCACTTCCCGATGAATTGCATGTAAAAGACGTAGCCTTGCTTAAAGAAATGGGAGCAAATTTTTTACGTGTAGCACATTATCCACAAGATCCTGCAGTGATGGAAGCTTGCGATAGATTAGGAATTCTAACCATTGTAGAGACTCCAGGTAACAATAGAATAACTGAAAGCAAGGATTATGAGGATAATTCTATTGTGATGCAAAGAGAAATGATTCGGCAAAATTACAATTATTCAAGTGTTATTATGTGGGGATATATGAATGAAGTATTACTTCATCCACGCTATCCTAATAACTCACAACAACGAAAAGAATATGTGAAAAAAGTGGCAGCTTTAGCACAAAAAATTGAAAATGTAACTCGAGAAGAGGATCCTAATCGATATACAATGATGGCATGTCACGGTAACTTTGATTTATATAATGATGCAGGTATGACCCAAATACCGATGGTTTTGGGATGGAATTTATATCAAGGATGGTACGGAGGAACTTTTAATGATTTTGATAAATTTCTACAAAAACATCACAAGAAATTACCGAATATGCCTATGATTGTTTCTGAATATGGTGCTGATTCAGATATTCGTTTGCATAGTTTTTCACCAAAACGATTTGATAAGACCCAAGAATATACCAATGAATACCATACCGAATATTTAAAAGCTATATTAAAGAACAATTTTGTTGCTGGAGCTGTCATATGGAACTTGGTAGAGTTTAATTCTGAGACCAGGCAAGAGGCTGTTCCGCATATAAATAATAAGGGAATTATGTCTAGTGATAGAGCACCTAAAGACACGTATTGGTTCTATACATCTCATTTAGTACATACTCCCTTTGGAAAGATTGGATCTAAAGCTTGGAATCATAGAGGAATGTCCGCCGATTTGAATTCCGAAACCATAGGCACACAAAATCTTGACATATATACCAATTTGAAAAAGGTACAATTGTTTTTAAATGATAAAATATTGCAAGCTGATCATATAGATTTTAATATCCACACCTATCAAGTACCTTTTCAAAATGGGAATAACAGATTGCTTTTAACTACCGTGGACCATGTTTTTTTAGATGAGGCTCATATTGATTTTAAGGTAATCCCTCAAATGTTGCAATCAAAAGAAAATCCTTTCACCTATCTTAATGTGAGTCTGGGAGATTTTAGAATGTATACGGACACTTTCACCCAAGAAGTTTGGCTACCAGAAAAGCCTTATGAAAAGGGAAGTTGGGGATATGTTGGAGGTGAAGTATACAAAGATAATCCAAAAGATACGATTCGTTATGGGTCTTCAAGAAGTATTTCTGGAAGCTATTTAGATGCCATGTATGAAACACAAAGAGAAAATTTGGAAACATTTAAGGCAGATGTTCCCAAAGGAGTTTATCGGGTGACACTTCACTTTGCCGAATTATATGCAGCAGAGCGTCAACAAGAGTTGCTATATAATTTGAGTATGAGTGACAAAAAAAATGAAGAACAGAAAGGAAATAGAATATTTAACGTTTATGCGAATAAGATAAAAATTGAAGATTATCTTTCTAATTCCAATTATTTGAAGCCTTTCAAAGCTTATAAAACAAGCTTTAATGTTACTGTAAATGATACCAGTGAAGGAATAACGATTGATTTTGAAAAAATAACTGGGGCATCAATTTTAAATGGAATTCAAATTAGAAAACTTTATTAAGATGTGGAACTTGTTTTTAGATATCAAAAAAAGTAAATCATCTCGTAGACTAATCTATCCATTAGCATTATCCTTAATCCTGATTCTTCAGCTATTGACCTCATGTTCGTCTCCCAAACCCATACTGGCTATGGATTTTGAGGATATTGAAGATTCGAAAACAAAAGAACTTTTGACGCATCCACTTATAAAATGGGTGAGCACTAATGGTGTAGATTCCTCCAAATGTATTGAGGTTACGTATGTTGGGTATGAGCAAGGGAGTAAAAGAGTTGTAAAAGAATTTATCTTAGAGGAGCCGATAATGGAAGCCACTTTGAATTATTCCGTTAAATTTGAAAAGGGCTTCCAGTTTGTAAAGGGAGGGAAGCTCCATGGTTTAGGACCATTACAAAAAGTAACAGGTGGAGATCCTATTCGGACAAATGGGTGGAGTGCACGAATTATGTTTAACCCTAATGGCAAGGTGGCTTCCTATTTATACCACCAACAAATGAGTGGTACCTATGGAGAAGGGCTTCATTCTACCAAGCCAGTTTTTACACCTGGTAGATACAATCATGTTGCTATTTATGTGAAGCTGAATAATCCGTATGCTGCGAAAAATGGTAAGTTTGAGTTGTGGGTTGATGGCCAGAAAATTTTAGCCCAAGATTCTATTCAATTTAGAGGGGAACCAGGTGATCATACCTTAATCAATAAAGTCTTATTTTCTACTTTTCATGGGGGACATATGCCAGAATGGGCTCCGAAAGATAAGAATGGAGCATATCAAAATGAGACAGCTTGGTTTGATGATATATATGTATATCAAGGAAGATATATTAGAAATAATTATAAGAAAAATAAAAACTAACGAGAATCGATTTTTAATTACACGCAATGATAAAAGTATTTAAGGGGTGTTAAACAAATTTCTCTATTTAATAGCCTAAAGTGGATGGGACGGATAATGAGAACTACTAAAAACGGATAAATTGAACCACCTTATATTTTAGCTATAATTAAATCTGAATCAGTCACTTATTTGTAATTTTACTATGATCAATTTTTTCCGTTTCGAGTGGTATACTATGACCGTTTTTTGCACATTGAACTAATTTTGGAATATGTATGAAAGAAAAATTCCTTTAAACCTTAATTGCGGTCTTGACCTCATTGGGGAAGTGCTTTATGGTAAATGGAAAATCCTTTTATTGTGGTTTATCAATGAAGGACACCAACGGCCCCGCGAATTTCAACGTAAAATTCCAGATGCTTCCAGAAGGGTTTTGAATATTCAATTGAAAGAAATGGAAGGCCACGACTTGGTTACCAAAAAAAATCTATCCCGTAGTTGCTCCCAAGGTAGAATATTCGTTAATGGATTTTGGAAAACACTTATTCCAGTTATTTTGGTTTTGGGGGAATGGGGTGACAAAAATGAAGAACGATTGCGGTCATTGATTTTGAAAAATCCTTGAATTCTGTTTGCTATATGCATTCATAGTTTATCTTACAGCACTTCTATAAACAAGGTTTTTTATTGTTAGTCTTTTTCCTTTAAATATGTTTCTGGTAAGAATGATATTAATATTTCCATTTTGAACAGCAGAAAAATTTGGTATTTGAAAATAAATTCGAATTAAAACAGTCTTAATTTTAAAGAATGCTCCGATTGTGAGTTAATAAATTTGAAATCGTTACCTGTTTAGGAAGCCTCGGCGCATTACACCAATGAAAATTTTAAAAAGCAGATAAAGAAATTCATAAAAAATCAAGCCAAAAATAATTTTGTTATTTGCACTTTTCAGCCCAATGAAACTTTCAATATCAATAAAGTAAATCATACTACAAATCCTATAAATTGGACATTGAGTTGTTTACTCAACCCCACTATTTTTACATTTTACTTCGAAGTTCAATTCTGAACAAATTGAACCATCGGGTTGTATTTCAATAACCATATAAAATACTAATTAAATGAAGAAAAGAATAGTTATAAACGGCATGGGGAGAATTGGTCGTACAACATTAAAACTAATTTTAGAAAACCCAGAAATGGAACTCGTTGCAGTAAATGACATTGCATCAATAGAGAATATTATGTATTTATTGAAATACGATAGTGCTCATGGTGTCTATGAAAAACATATTGGTACGGAAAAAAATATGCTATGTGTGGATGAGGTGCGTATTCCATATTTTAATGAAAAAAATCCACTAGACTTGCCATGGAAAGAATTAAATGTAGATGTTGTGATTGAATCTACGGGTCTCTTTACAAATCGAATTGAAGCTGAAAAGCATATTATGGCTGGTGCAAAAACAGTAATTATTTCAGGTCCGACCAAAAGTCTTGATATCCCAACTGTGGTTCATGGAGTTAATTCTAAAGATGGCTCAACTTCTATATTCTCTTGTGCAAGTTGCACCACCAATAATATTAGTCCAGTTATAGAGATTTTAGGTCGAAGAATTGGTATTAAAAAGGCAATTATGACAACCATTCATGCTAATACCGCATCCAACAAGAATGTTGACTCTCCTTCCGGAAAAGATTTAAGAATGGGGCGTTCAGGTATAAATAATTTGATACCAACTTCAACAGGAGCAGCTGTTGCAACCACAAAAGCTTTGCCAGAATACAAAGGTAAATTTGATGGAATGGCTGTACGAGTTCCAGTTATAGTAGGGTCTCTTTCAGATATTACCCTGTTGATGGAAAGACCAGTAACTACATCCGAAATAAATATTCTTTTGGAAGAAGAAGTTAAGACTGATCGATATGCAAAAGTCGTTAGTGTTACAAAAGATCCAATTGTCTCAACCGATATAATAAAAAGTCCTTTTGCTACGGTCGTAGATTTATCAATGACCAAAGTAGTTGATGGCGATTTATTAAAGGTGATAGCTTGGTATGATAATGAATGGGGCTTTGCGAATCAGATGTTACGCCAAATAATGGAATTTTAAACTTTCTTAGTTGACGTGACGTGATATCATGATTTTGACTCTCAAATTTTTTTATTGGTTTAGAATGCATTCAGAAGTTAAAAAAAAGTAATTAATACAATATTCTCTATCAAATTGACATCGAATTGTCTGTTGAAGCTTACTAATTTTGAATCATCTAAATGAGTATCTATCTGAATATGCAAATCTTTCAAATGGATCATTATTAATTTTGAAAAAATAAAAAATATGAAAAAAAATATGCATCAAAAGGGAAAAAAAATACTAGTACTCGTATTATTATTAATTCTGAAAAATAGCTTTATTATGGCACAAGAAAGACCTTATAAAGGAGAAAATGATCCTCACATTTTAAAAGAGGTAAGAACATTTTTAAAAACATTGAATTCTGGAGATGGAAAACCAATAGAGCAATTAAGTCCTGCTGAAGCAAGGCAAGTTTTAATTGGAGCTCAAGAATCTGTAACGTTTGACTATTCGACAATTAAAGAAGCCGAGCGAAAAATTTCTCAAAATGGATACGATGTTAACATTCATATTGTGAAACCAATTGATGTCCAAGATAATGCACCAGTATTTATCTTTATCCATGGTGGTGGATGGGTTTTAGGAGATTACCCAACACACAGAAGATTGGTTCGCGATCTTGTAGTTAGTAGTGGGGCAGTGGCTGTTTTTCCAGACTACACACCTTCTCCTGAAGCCCAGTACCCAGTAGCAATAAATGAAATTTATGCGGTCACTCAATGGGTATCAGAACAAGGAAAAAAAATAGGGGTTGATGGGAAAAATCTGGCTGTTGTTGGCAATAGTGTAGGGGGAAATATGGCTGCAGTGATTGCTCAAATGGCTAAAGATAAAAAAGATCCTAAAATCAAATTGCAAGTATTGTTGTGGCCTGTGACTGATGCGAATTTTGACACGGAATCCTACAACCTTTTCGCCAATGAAAGATTCCTGACTAAAAACATGATGAAATGGTTTTGGGATAATTATCTGCCTGACACAAATAAGAGATTAGAAATATATGCATCTCCATTACAAGCTTCCTTAAGTCAATTACACGGATTACCCCCTGCTTTAGTACAAACAGCTGGTAATGACGTACTTCGGTATGAGGGCGAGGCTTATGCTAGAAAATTGGACGAAGCTGGAGTAAATGTAACTCTCACAAGATATAGTGGTTTAATTCACGATTATGGATTGTTGAACCCCATTGCTCACATTCCTGCCATTCAAAATGCAATTTTGCAAGCGGGTTCTGTGATAAAAGAAACACTCAAATAACACTGTTTTTTTTTAGCAAGTTTTAAAATAGGAATGTCAAAATCCATTATGGACTAAATTTAGAACCCAACTCGAATGATTTTAAATTAAGGAAGTTCGTTTATGTAATTAAAAAACTATGGATAGTTCCACCAAAATGAGTCGCCTTGGGTTTTTAAAAATGGCTGCGTTATCCTATGTCGCCACAGAGACTGGGAATCTTAACATACTATTTAATCAAAACAATAATGAAGTTTCTGAAGTCAACTTATCTGATGATTCCAAAATTTTATCATTCGGTATTTTAAAGAATGTAATAGCAGGGTTATTAGATGTTGGCTACGCAGAAAAAGGTCCAGTCAATGGTCAGACAGTAATATTGCTGCATGGTTGGCCCTATGACATTCATAGTTATGCAGAAGTAGCGTCCTTGTTGGAAGCTAAAGGGTATCGGATTATTATCCCTTACTTGAGAGGATATGGCACAACCCGGTTTCTTTCTGACGAATCATTCAGAAACGGGCAGCAAGCTGCACTCGCTATGGATATTATAGCGTTTATGGATGCTTTGAAAATTGGCAGTGCCATCATTGGTGGATTTGATTGGGGAGCACGTTCGGCCAACATCATTGCGGCATTATGGCCGGAGCGATGCAGCGCATTGGTATCAGTGAGTGGTTATCTTATAGGAAGCCAACAAATAGGCCAGATGCCACTTTCTCCAAAAGCCGAATTATCTTGGTGGTACCAGTTTTACTTCGCCACCGACCGCGGATATTTGGGTTATAAAGCCAATCGGAGGGATTTTGCAAAGTTAATTTGGGAATTAGGATCTCCTGATTGGTCTTTTAGTCAAGCTATTTTCGAGCAATCGGCACAATCGCTTTATAATCCTGATCATGTAGATATTGTCATACATAACTATCGCTGGCGTCTTGGAGTTGGGAAAAGTGAGTCCATATATAATGAAATTGAAAAAATACTAGCTACTAAACCAATAATTACAGTCCCGACGGTAACTTTGGAAGGGGATGCCAATGGAGCTCCGCATTCGGATCCTGCAACTTACGCTGCTAAATTTACTGGGCGGTATGCACACCATAACATTACAGGAGGAGTTGGTCATAATCTGCCACAAGAAGCACCTAAAGCATTTGCAGACGCCATCATTGAAGCCCACAGTTACATTAGATAAAACAGCGTGTTTTATTCTTAATGCTTATTGTGTCAAGAGAACTATTAAAGCTCCTAGTGGTATTTTATGAAATATTATAATAGTTAAATAAAATGAACAGAAGCATTAAAAAAAAATCAAACCCTTACTCAAAAGGACTCTATACAATAACCCTGGCAGGATTGGTAGCTGGTATTTTAGATAGTATAGCAGCGTCATTAGTATTTTATCTTAGCCTTGGTTTTACGCCTGACCAGGTATTACAGTATATCGCAAGTTCTTTGTTTGGACCCTCCGCATTTAATGGAGGGATATTAATGGTAATTATCGGTTCAATAATGCATTTTTCGATATCAATTTTTGTTGCTGCAATATATTTTTATTCTTATCCCAAAGTGAAAATCATAAATACTAGACCAGTATGGTCAGGATTGTTATATGGTGCAGGTATATGGATTTTTTTAAACCTGCTAATTTTACCTATAACAAAAGTTCAGCCTGTTTCTTTTGATGTTATTGATGTGGCTATAGCTATCTTTTGGCACATGATTTTAGTTGGATTACCAATTGCACTCATAACCAAAAGACATTATTATCTAAAATGAATTGAAAATAAATACGCAATTATAAAAGATAGTGAGTTAAAATTAATTCTTCTTTCTTAAACGAATTAAAAAAATATATTGCTATCAATATATCTGCTGTTATACACAATAAATCATAACCTTTTGGAATTACTTGACTAAAGTATGGAATTACAAAATCCCATATACAATGAAGAAAAGCCCAAGGGGAATCCATATGTAGTTAATGGAATAACTAATATAAGCCATCGCCATAAAAAGGATAGTAAAAATGGAAGTTATAATCATAGAATCTAAATCTCCCCAAACCAAACTTATATAAATATAAGCGAGCAATACCGGTTAACGTAAGTGCTCCTGTTAGCTTCTTATCTAATGATTTAAAGTTTTCTAAAATTAGAATTACAGTAATGCTATAGTTGTTCCCAATAATATGTCTTTCATTGTTTGTCAAATTTTAAATTTATATATCCTAAATCTAAAATTTAAGTTTAGCTCTTGAATTCACTTTGAGATTATAGACAAAAAATTCATAAATTGTCAAAATTATATTTAGACATTTATGAAGAATTCTTATGAATATTTTTCAATCCTTTCTAAAACAGTGTCAATATTCAAATTCGTGCCAATTATTATACTGCTTCTTCTACAAGAGATGTTACAGCATTTTGTTGTTTGAAATTAGAGAAATTCTCTCCTGTTTCATTCTTGAAAAATTTACTAAAATGGGAAGGGTCAGAAAATCCAAGAAAATACGCTACCTCCTTCATACCAAGTCGTGAATAAAGCGCTTGTCTTTTTGCCTCAAGAGTAATACGCTGACGTATTTGGCAACCTGCAGAGGAGCCAATAGTTTTTTTTACTATTTCGTTCAGGTAGTTAGGTGTGATACAAAGGTCACTGGCATAGTCTGCAACCATTTTCTTTTCTTTGAAATTTTTCTCTAAAAGATTTAGAAAATTTTCTACCAATTCCATATTTTTAGTTTTAGTCTTAGTATGATAATTATTTTGATATTGCCTTGTGATTTGAATAAGAAATATTTCTAAATAATTTCGTATTACTTCAATTTTTAATGAATCTGGAGATTTCAATTCATCCACCATTTTATAAATTAACTCCTCCAAAACAGGAGTGAGCTCTTCTTTTATTGGGATTCCATGTCTAGTCGCAAATAATTGAAGTAACCCTGAAGAATAGGTTAAGTCAAAATGATGATGACCTTTATCAATAAAGGACTTTTTGAATCGCAATGTATATCCTATAAATTTTTCATTTTTTGAAAGACTTAATAAATAAATTTGTCCTGGGTAAATACAATAAATCTCATTTTTATTTAGTTCACGTTCCTGCATATCAACTTTAAGTGTTCCCTTCCCTTGCAAAACAAAAATAATTTCAAAGTAATTATGACATTGTGGTGAATTAATTTTGATCGTATTAAGTAATTCCTTTTTTTGAGTTAAAAGACCAATTTCAAATGGAAAATTTGTAATTAGTTTATCTGTGGGAGTTAGCGGATTTTTTGAAGAAATTTTCATTTAAGTATAATTTTAATACCCATATTCCAATTTCATACCATTTTCTATTTATCTAAAATTCAGACATTTACTATTTTTTAAGAATTTTTTTGTAACGAAATGTCGTATATCTACCTATACAAACACTGAATTTCGAATATCCATAAAGACTTAAAAATGTGCGAAAAATAATGTTTTTATCACAGTCTAAATTTTACTTTCTCATTTGACATAATAAAAAGCAATGATGAAGGAAATTATAGTTATAATAATTCCTATTAAGAAGAAAGTGTAAGCAGTTTTTAATATTGCATATTTATGCCATAATACTTTTCCTAAAAAATATAAATCCTTAGTTAACGAAATGTACAGATAATCCTTATCTCTCATAATTCCTTCTATTTCAGTTTCAAAATCTTCTAATGTCATTTTATGAAAATTTCCAAAAAACAGCATATTTGCATTTTGATTTGAAGCACCACCTTTTGAATATAGATGAGAGTTTATATGAGGTTTGGTCACTGCAATTGAAATAAAAATTGAAATCACACCAAAACAAAGAAATATAAGAGTGGGATATATAAGATAATGATTTGTAGGATTATCGAGTTTAGGAAATAAGTTAGATAGCGTTATAGAGATAATAATTGCATTTACGGATAATAATATATTGGCTTTTCTATCGGCATTATCACTTAAAGCTTGGTGATTTTTTGATACCACCCTAAAAATAGTATCTACACCTTTTTGAATTTTTTTTCTTTTTTCAAAGTTTTGGAGAGAATTATCTTTTCCCATAATGATTGGATTAAAATTTATTTTATCTATACTTCTAAGATTTCAAATGTGCTCTTAACATCCATGCTGATTTCTCGTGAAATTCTAAAATACCCGTTAAGAAATCGCTTGAGCCTAAATCATGATTTAAATTTTGTAGCTGATCAATATTTCCTCTTAAATGCATAATTAGACTTTCATGATCATGTAAAAGATCTTCTAAAAAATCTTTGCTTAAAGTACCTTTCAAATGCCCTTCAGTGAAATGGGTGAGTTTTAAAATATCGGTTAATCTTCCTGGAGCATAATGGCCAATGGTTCGAATTCGTTCAGCAACTTTATCAATAATTTCATGCAATTCTTTATATTGTGTTTCAAAAAAAAGATGTTGGGAGTAGAAATCGGGTCCTTCAATATTCCAATGTGCGTTTCTTGTTTTTCCATATAAAATGTATTCATCTGCTAATACCACGCAAAGGACATTAGCAACTGCTTGAAGGTTTGTAGGTTCAATACCTATATTTGTTGTTTCCATATTTATTTAATTATTTAATTGTTATTTTTTATTGTATTTTTCTGGTTGAAGCGGTTCAGTTGGTCATTAACATTTCCTTAAATAAGTTGAATTTAATAGTAACTTTAGTATTTGAATGATCTAATGACCATTTTTACTTGTTCCCAATTTTAACAGCTATTCCTAATACAAATTTCCACATTATACAATTTTTAAAAAAGGTGTAAATTATCGTTTATCATGTCTTAATTCTTATTTTATCATTTGTACGGAGGTAATAAGTGGGTTAATACCTACCTTAAAATAGTGAAGGTTACTCCATTTACTGAAACTAAATTTTAAGATTTTTTTAAATTTTAAAATACCATTACATCAAATGTTTTTCATTCCTTTGGGTAGTGATTCTTCAATCAAGTTATTTAAAAATAATTTGCTATGTCTATAATGAAAACTCTTGTAAAAATTGTTATTTTTTGTTTTGTGCTTACTACATTTATGGGCTGTGGCACACCACAGAAAACAGATGAAACGTATACAATAACCAAAATAAAAGCAGAAAAGGATGGGCAAACACTTTTCCTTATGAACCGGCATGGCAAAATTTATACGACCATTATCAGTTTCCCAAATGGAAACTATTTTGAAGCTAACGTGGGTGATGTTATTACTTTGGAAGTTGAAGAAATACTCGATATGGATCCTCCAGCAATTATCTCAAAAAATATTAAAGTGGTCAATAAAAATTAACTAGATTTTATTTTTGCGTAAGTTATGAAGTGCCTTATTGATAATATTTTGTTCATTTGAAGTCTTGGCAAGCTGAAAAGCCCTAGAATAATTTTCAATGGCTTTGGTTTTATCAATATCTGTATAAAGATTTCCTAATAGTGAAAAATAAAAATGGTTTTTGGTAAGGTTCAATTTTTCTGTTTCTTTAATAGCGATTAGCTTACCGTTAACTTTAGAAAACGCATAACATCGATTTAATGCCACTACAGATGAATAATCTAGAATTAGCAAATTATTATATAATTCTAAGATATGTTCCCATTTTTCAATGGTGTCTTCTTTTTGGGTATGCCAAAAGGCAATTCCAGCTTCCAAATGATATTTAGAAAGTTGTTCTCCAGTAGCAGCTTTCTTTAAGAAGAAACCTCCACGTGCTATCAATTCTTGATTCCATAAGGATACATCTTGATCTTGATACAGCACAATGTCTCCATGAGCATTTATTCTTGCATCAAATCGAGAAACATGAAAGCACATCAGTGATAGGAGCGCATTTGTCTGTGGCAAATTTGTTATTTCATTCTGAATCAGAAGATTGGTTAGTCTCATGGCTTCCATACAAAATTCCTTTCTTAATATTGTGTTTTGAGTGCTTGAATAATAACCTTCCGAAAACAAAAGATAAATTGTTTTTAAGGCATTATCCATTCTTCTTGTAATCTCCAGCCTACTTGGTGATTCAATTTTAATGTTTGCCTTCTTTAGTTTTTCTTTAGCTCTATGAATACGTTTATAGATGACTTCTTTATTCGTGATAAATGCATCAGCTATTTCAGTAACTCCAAAACCACAAAGTAAATTCAATGCAAGTGCAATTTGTGCTTCATTTGGATTGATAGGATTACAAATAGTGAAAATCATGGCCAGTTGACTATCTGCAATATTTTTTTTGGACAAATCAATCTCCATTTCTTCTGTCAAATTTGAAAGAAAATAACTCAGCTCTGGGGCAATTTTTTTGTCAAATATGGTAGTATGCTTAAAGTAATTTCTGGCTTTGTTCTTTGCCGTGGTATATAACCATGCTTCCGGGTACTCGGGCACGCCGTTTATTGGCCAACTCTCTGTAGCTGCTAAAAAGGTTTCACTAACGATGTCCTCAGCAATTTCAATATATTGAATTCCAAAAAGATGAGATAAAACGGATATCATTTTTTGATATTCTATACGAAATAAATACGGTATAATTTCTTTGTTCGCCATAAGTTTTAATCCTCAAGCAAAAATACTATGCCATTTTTAAAATCCTATTGAGTAATCATCTTAATTTCCTTGTATATCTTAAATGTGATAGTACCACCTTATTTTTTTAATACTTAAATTACCTCATTAAACGTAGTTGATCTCTTTGGGTTTAATTTAATTAATTGCTAGTTCAATTTTAAAAAAAAAATAATTCCCATTGATTAAAGAAATAGGAAAAATTAAAAAGGTACTTTATCGCCAATTAGTTTTGTTTTTGGATTCGTTTTTCCTTTAGATTTGTTCATGATCGCTGGAAGATTTTTTTAATTGATTGCCTTAATTCGAGCAATACCAATCAACCTAATAGAAAAACTTTAGTTGTTTTAGAGGTATGGTATTATCTTTTTTGAAATACTAGATGGTAGCCATCCTAATTTCCACATTACCGCCCAATTCAAGTATGGGACAATTTTTAGCTATTGCTGCAGCATCTTCATAATCCTTAGCCTTTATGAAAATCATTCCTCCAATGGATTCTTTCATTTCAACATAAGGGCCGTTTGTGACTTCTTTACTGTTTACAACAACTCCTTTGCCATCCCATCTTTTTAACGGCGCTGCCAATCTATCCTGCCTCTTCAACGATTCAAACCATTTTTGCCAGTGCATCAAATGCGCTTGCATTTCATTAGGGGAAGGTTGCGATTCTTTTTCTAAAAAATCTCGACGAAAAATAAGTAAAAATTCATCCATTACAATTCAATTACAAAATTTTAAATCTAAATAAATATACCTTCTTTACTTTAAAAAATAAAGCTAAAGGCTTAATAAATTTAATTTCTTTTATTTTTTTGGTTTATGATTATTTCTACAAAAAAATAGGGCTGGATATTTATCCAGCCCTATTAATTTTAAATAGGCTTAACAGATGCAGATTCTTTAACAACATGCCAGCCATCTTCGGAATTTTCCCAAATCAAGGTAAATAGCATCTTTTCCAATCGGCCATTGAATTCCATCTCTCTGCTTACAATTACCATTGCAGATGTAGCATCTCCACCGGCGAATAAGAAATTGCTTTTTTGAGATAAATGTTTGCTTCCATTTTTCACTCTATCTTTAAAGTAAGTAATGGTTTGCTCTTTATCCATGGTATTGACTTGATCATTTTCATCAACCATCACTATAATCAGCTTATCCGAATACATTTTCTCCAAGTATTCTATATTGTGATGTGTTGCCTGTTTAATGTGTTCTTTTGTAAGTTCTATTAACTTTTCTTTACTTAATTTTTCATTGTTCATAATTATTTGTTTTTAAATTAGTAAGCTACGAGATTGAAATACCCCCATCAATTGGAAGAATAACACCTGTTACCCATTCCGACTTGGAATCCAACAATAACACTGCTGCAGCTACAATATCTTCTACATTGCCCCTTCGTTGTAATGGTATTTGATTTTTCTCACTTTCATTGATGGCCAATATAGTTTCATCATCATATCCCGCGGATTTTAAAATATCTGTGTTTGTTGGCCCTGGCGCAATGGCATTTACTTTTATGCCTAAAGGAGCCAATTCTAAAGCCCAAATTTTAGTTAACATGTTCAAGCCGGCTTTTGCAGAACCATAAGCACTAATGTCAGCATATACTTTTATACCATGACTACTTGTAATATTTAAGATTTTTCCTTTCGTAGCGGCCAAAAAGTCCAAACATTTCGATGTTAACAAACTAGGACCAACCAAATGGGCTTGGTACATAGCTAACAAAGAAGTTTTAGTGATATCCTTTAATTTTCCTAGTTCTACATGACCTGCACTATTAACAAGTACATCCAGTTTTCCATTCCAGGTGCTTTTGATAAAAGTGACAATAAGTTGCATGTGATCCTCTTTTAAGCTGTCGTATTCTAAGGTATGAATACTAGGTAACGCATGCTTAACTGTTTTTAGTTTTTCTTTGTTTCTTCCTGTAATAAGCACATCCCACCCTTTTGCCAAAAAATGTTTAGCAATTCCATAACCAATCCCTGAAGAGCCCCCAGTAATAAGAATTTTGTTTTTCATCCGTTCTAATTTTTATGTGTAATTTTAAAGTTATGAGCCTTTTTAGTTTATAAATAAACATTTATAAGTAATACAAATGTCCCAATTATATGTGTCTTAAGTAAGGTCTAAATTATCGTTAATGATGTCCATTTATCTTTGAGGTATGTGAATTCTATTGCGAATCTGTACTATCTAATTTTAATGTGAATAGCTATTTGAAATGTATAAAGTAGTGGTCGATAATCGTTATGACTATATTGGAAAGAAAAGACTTGGTGCTCGTTAAATGTTACTTTCCGAAAGCATTCAATTAATAAAAGAGACCTTCTGAATTTTTAGAAGGTCTCCAATATTTATATTCCTATATATTTTAAAACTGGCCCACTTTATAACTTCCTACTGGGTTGTAAAGAGCTATATTAAAACGGTTCCAGGTATTGATAGCTGTCACCGCAAGTGTTAAATCAATCAATTCCTCGTCAGAAAATTCATGACTAGCTTTTACATACGTTTGGTCGGAAACTTCAGATTCGGTTACCGCTTCAGCCCACTCCAAAGCCACACGTTCTCTTTCTGTGTAATAAGGTGCTTCTTTCCATGCACTCAAACCATAAATGCGTTGTTCAGTTTCACCCAAGGCACGTAATTCTTTTGAATGCATATCCAAACAATAGGCGCATTTATTGATTTGTGACACTCTAAAATCTACGAGTTCTAATAATTGTTTTTCGATTGTAGATTTTTTCAAATAAGTAGCAGTTCCGAAAAGAGTTGCTATTGCTTTTTGACCTTTTTCAAAATAATTAATTCGATTTTCCATGATGTTTTTTTTATGTTATACCTTAATAACAATCGAATTTCCCATATTGGACAAAAACATTATTTTTTTAAAGAAAAACATTTAGATTATGGACTGCGATTTTTAATAGGGAAATAATCACGTATAGTATAAAGCGCTCAATACGTTTGTAACGTATTGATTTTTAGTATTATCTAAGGAAGTATTGTTTTTAATTTTACAAAATATATTAAATATTTCAATAAGGTTTTGTAATTTTACTGTCGCCAAATCTCGTTTTATTGATTCCTTTAATCCCTACTTCTAGAGGAAACCATAGATAAGATCAAATAAAATTTTCTCCTAATTTTAAAAAGCATTAGAATGAAAAAAAATGCACAAAATAATTCAAGCAGCCAGAAGGCTATAGAAGTCTTATCAAATAAGAATATTGAAACGCTTCAGGACCGGCTAATCGTTTATGAGAAAGAAAAGCATATACTTCTTGAATTAAGCAATGATATTACCAAGGTTAGAGAGAAAAATGACCTAATAAAAGTATTTTCATCAAGGCTTAAAAGTTTTTTTTACTTTACCCATGCTGTAGTTTCTCTTATAGATAAAAGGAATAAAACCTATTACCCGTTTTTGATTGATACTGAGGTATTACCTATTAAACATCGTGATGAACTTCCCGTACTTCTTCAAACTGAATATTTAATCACTGACCCCTTCATTCAAAAAATTGTTGATTCTGAAAAACCAGTATCTTTTTTATTAAAAGAGATAATAGAGAAACCTGGAATTCCGGCATTTTTAAGAGTGAACTATGAATGTGGAATTAAGCGAGCAATGATTGCAAGGCTTAAAAGTAAAATGGAAACTATTGGATATGTATTTATCTACTCTGATAGAGAAGAGGAGTTTTCTGATAACTTTATAGATGTTCTGCATGGTATAGCTCCGCACTTATCAAATGCAGTTTCTAATGTGATCATCAACGAGAAAATAGAATATAATGAAAAGGTTAATAAAATTTTACTCTCGTTAAGTCATGACATGGTTATGGTCCGAGACAGAACAAATTTATTGAATTTAATAAAATTTGGTCTTAAGAAATTAATCTACTTTACGCATAATGTTATCACGGTTTTCAATGAAACCAGTCAAACGTATGAGGCATTTCTAATTGACCCAGATTCGCGGGCCAAAAAATTTTCGGAATATGCTGAAATGATTAAAAGACCTTGTCCCTTTAATGATGGGATTATTGATGTTGCCACTAAATCGGCTGTACCAGTTGTTTTTGATATGACAAGATTCGACATGAACAAAGCTCCCTTATGGCTCAAATTAAATTATCAATCGGGTGCCAGAGAAATGATTATTAAAGCATTACCAGATGAAGTAACCCCCAAACATACTTTAATTTTATTTTCAGACAGAACCAATAATTTTGATCAAAAAGCAATTGATATCATCGAACGGGTTTCTAGTCAACTCTCAACAGCGATTAGTAATATTTCAGCCAATGAGGAAATAGTAAATAAAGAAAAAGATAAATCCTTTTTGCTGGAATTTAGTCAGCATATTGCATCGGCTAGAACAAAAGATGAATTGAGTGCCGCCATACATCAATCCTTAAAAAAACTAGCTCAAGTAAAGGCTTATTTTATACGTACCATTAATGCTGATGGGAAAACCATGAGTCCTTTGATGTATGATAAAGATGTTTTTTATTTAGAAAGTAAAGCTTTTCATGAACTTCTCACAGCGAGAATACCAATAGATACTGGAATTACAGGTAAAGTAATGAAAGAAAACGGCCCTGTATTTATTGATATGGTCGAAGAAGTTAGTCAAGGAAATACAGACCATTACGTCAAATTTTGGAAAACCCTAGGAGCAAAAAAAAATGCATTTCAAAAGCTAATAGGTATTCCGCTTCGACTTGGTACTGACAAACTGGGCATTCTTTGGGTAATTACTCATGAGATTAATACCGTAATTCTTGAGGGTATAAGTGCACAAATATCAGTGGCAATTTCAAACATAAATTCCAATGAAGATATTATAAATAGAGAGGCAGAAAAATCAATTTTACTTTCTATTACCAATGAGATTGCCAATTTGACAAAAACGGATGATTTACTTCAAGTCGTTAACAAACAGCTTAAAGCCTTGTTTAAAATTGAAAATTTTGGATTTCAACAAATCAATAGCGATGGTACGTATAGCTCATTTATGTTGGATTTGAATGAAAGTTTTAAGAGTATAAACGATTATGACAAAATAACGAGTACTCGATATCCCATAGGAGACCCAGTATTTACTAGCATAATGAATTCTGATGACCCCATAATATTTGTTGTGAATGAACTTATAGGAAAATCGGGGATGCCGGCTTATGTTAATTTTTGGAAAAAGTTAGGGCAACGTCATGTAATTGGTACTTCATTACGAGTAGGGGGCAAGAATATTGGTTTTGCCTTTTTTCACGTAGATGCAGCTCAAACCACTACTATTAAATTGAATTTATTAAAATCTGTTTGTGCTCAAATATCTGTTGCGATTTCTAATATCCAGTCTAAAGAGGAAATTTTAAATAGAGAAAAGGAAAAGTCAATTTTACTTTCAATTAGTCAAGAAATAGCTGAACTAAGAAAAACGGATGATCTTTTACGTTTGGTGAATAAGCAACTAAAAACCTTATTCAAAATTGAAGATTTTGGGTTTTTGCAAATAAATTCAGATGGTACTTATAGTCCATTTATGATTGAAATGAGTGCTCCAAAAAGAAATCATCCAGATTTTGAAACAATAACTACCAGTAGATTTCCAATAGGAGACCCTATTTTTGAACGGATAATGAATTCCGTTGAACCTGCATTAATGGAGGTGGATGTACTTGCGTCAAATGAAGATATGCCTCCCTATGTAAGTTATTGGAAAAAAATAGGACAACGTCACATAATAGGTTTAGCGTTACGTGTTGGAGGGAAACATATTGGCCTCGCATTTTTTCATGTCGATATAGTTCAAGCAGATAGAATAAAAATGACTTTATTAAAGTCTGTTTGTGCTCAAATATCTGTTGCAATTTCTAATATTCGATCCAATGAAGAAATTATAAATAGAGAAGAAGAAAAATCAATTTTACTTTCAATAAGTGATGAAATTACAGCTTTGAGAAAAGCAGATGATTTGTTACTCGTGGTTAATAAGAAAATGAAAACCTTATTTTCCATTGAAGAATTTGGTTTTTTGCAAATGTTTGATGATGGTACTTATGGATCATTTATGTTTGAGCTAAGTGAATATACATTAGACCAAGCAAAAACATTTGAATTTAGCAATGATAGCTATAGAGTAGATGATCCCGTTTTTAAACGTGTGATGAATTCCGAAGAGCCCATTATTTTTGATGTCAATAAACTTTTAGATCAACCAAGAATACCAGATTATATTGGTTTTTGGAAAAAGTTAGGCTATAAAAAAGTATTGGGTATTGCCATGCGCGTGGGTGGAAAAAATATAGGTTGTGCCTTTTTTTATATTGATACAGTAAAAACAGGAAAGCTGAAAATTAATTTATTGAAAGCTGTTTGCAATCAAATAGCCGTGGCAATTTCAAATATCAAGTCTAACGATGAAATTGTTCTTAGAGAAGAAGAAAAATCCAAATTGCTTTCTCTTAGTATGGAAATTGCAGCTTTAAGAAGTAGAAGTGATTTATTGAAAGTGGTAAATTCAAAATTAAAGATGCTGTTTTCCATACAGGAATTTGGACTAGCCAAAATTGATGAGGATGGGGCTACCTATAGTGCATTTGTAATTGATGTTGGGGAAACTATTGAAAGTGATAAAAATTTTAAAAATGTAACTACCGCAAATTATTCGGTTACAGATTTTGTGTTTAGTAGAATCATAACTTCAGAAGAACCTGTATTATTTGATGTAAATAGTTTAGCTCGAAAAGAAGGTGTACCAGCTTATGTTGGCTTTTGGAACAAAACAGGTGTGCCCCGCGTTTTAGGTATGGCCTTACGTGCGGGTGGAAAAAATATAGGGTGTGCATTTCTTCACGTCGGTGCTAGTGAGTCAGGAAGAATTAAAAGTAATTTATTAAAGGGGATATGTGCACAACTTTCCGTAGCTGTTTCAAATATTTTGGCCAATGAGCAGATATTATCGTATAAACGAAGGCTGGAAGTTGAAAATGATCAACTTAAGGAACAGATTAAAACAATATACAATTTTTCTGATATTATAGGTGGTGGTCCCGAAATGCAAAAAGTATATAAAATGATGTCATTAGTTGCAGACACGAATTCAACCGTACTTATTTTAGGAGAAACTGGAACTGGAAAAGAATTAATTGCGCGCGCCATTCATAATTCTTCACCAAGAAAGGATAAATTAATGATCAAAGTTAATTGTGCTGCATTGCCTACAAATTTAATTGAAAGCGAATTGTTTGGACATGAAAGAGGCTCGTTCACAGGTGCGGCAGAACGAAGGATTGGTAAATTCGAACTAGCCAATAAAGGAACCCTATTTTTAGATGAAATAGGGGAAATGCCACTTGAGACACAGGTTAAATTGCTGCGTGTCCTCCAAGAGCGTGAATTGGAAAGAGTGGGTGGAAATGTCACTATTACTGTGGACGTTCGAATTATAGCGGCAACCAACCGTAATCTTGAAGAAGAAGTAAAAGAGGGGCGTTTTAGATCAGATCTATATTACAGATTAAATGTATTTCCTATTAGTTTGCCTGCATTACGGGAAAGATTAGAGGATATGGAAGACTTGGTAGACTTTTTCTTGTCAAGATATAGTAAAAATACAGGAAGAAAAGTTACAGGGGTTTCTCCTAAAGCTATGCAGGAATTAAAATCGTATCTCTGGCCAGGAAATGTAAGGGAGCTTGAACATTTAATTGAAAGAAGTGTATTGTTTACAGAAGGTAATGTGCTTAAAGAAATACAGTTACCTAACAATAAAAAAAATGAGGATTCCGAAAAATTGAATCTTTCCAATAAAACACTTCATGAATTGGAAAGAGCTTATATTATTGAAATACTAAAAAGGTGTAGTGGAAAAATAGCAGGAGCTGGGGGAGCCTCAGAATTGTTGGATTTACCACCTACAACACTCCATTCCAAAATTAAAAAACTAGACATTTCAAAAGAGGACTACTTCTCGAAAATTGGATAAATAAAGACCTTAAAAATAGCATCTTTAATGGTATTTTTAAGGTCAATTTTTATTTAAATAATACCTAATAATCACTGCATTTTTGAAGTATTTATGCATATTTAGAGGCAATGCCTGTCTGTCCTTTCTTCTTTCTTCTTCCAAATTGTATATATCTGCCACCCATTTTTTTTGTTTGAATCATAACTAGTGAATTTTAAAAACACACTGTATGTTGTGTCTATTTACGTATTTCTCCGAAATAAAGTGTAAATAAAATATTTATTTTTTAGTAAAAACCACATAATCAATTGATTATGTTTTGGCATGTGAGTTGCAAATTAAAATTGACGCTCATGAGGGATTTAATTAAAAACAAAATAAAAAAGCATCATAGCTAATTTGACAAAGCAGAATTTACTAACAAACCAATTTTTTTGGTAACAGAGTTAGGGGCTATTTTGATTTAAGTGATAAAAACTTTAAGTACAAAACATTTTGTCTATCTCAATAGAATTTATCACAATTTAGAGTACATGAGGTCATTAGTATTAATTAAAAAGCAATAAAAATGATTACAACAATTGAAGAAAAGGCAAAAAAGAGGATTAATTATGAACAGGACCCTAATCTTGGAAGGGAAGTAAAAAAGTTTTTAAAAAAACTAAACAGTTTTGGTGCACCAGCACTTGAAACATTGCCATACATTAAAGCTAGAAGGGGGCTAGCCAATTTGCAGGCAGAGTATAAAGAAGACCTTACGGGAGTTTTATTTTCAGAAACAACAATCAATTCTGATGGTTACACTCTAAAGCTAAACATTGTAAGGCCTGAGAATAAAAAAGGCATTCTACCAGCCTTTATGTTTATTCATGGTGGCGGTTGGGTGCTTGGAGATTTTACGACGCACAAAAGAATGGTAAGAGATTTAGTGGTGCTTTCTGGAGCAGTAGCAGTATTTGTAAACTATACGCCAACTCCTGATGCACAATTCCCACAAGCCATCAATGAAATCTATGCCGCTACTAAATGGGTATCAGAAAATGGGAAATTAATAAATGTTGATGGCAGTAGATTGGCAATGGTTGGTAATAGCGTAGGGGGTAATATGACTGCTGTAACCACCTTGATGGCGAAACAAAACAAAGGCCCAAAAATTAAGCTTCAAATTTTAATGTGGCCTATTGTAGATGCAAACTTTGAAACAGAATCTTATAGACTTTATGGAGAAGATCGTTTTCTTACCACATCCTTAATGAAGTGGATGTATGATATGTACATTGAAGATCCCTCTAAACGTAACGATTTTTTGGCATCTCCATTACAAGCAACTTTTGAACAATTGCAAGGATTACCACCTGCGCTTATACAAGTGGCAGAAAATGATGTGCTTCGGGATGAAGGTGAGGCCTATGGAAGAAAACTCGATGAAGCTGGTGTACCAGTTACCTGTATTCGCTATAACGGAATGATTCATGATTTTGGTCTTTTAAATGGACTTGCTGAATTACCCGCCGTTAAGTCTTTATTTATACATGCGGCTGCCGAATTAAAAAAGTATTTAGCTTAAAACAGTAAAAAAATAATTCTAAAAAATAATTCTAAAAATATGAAAACAATTAAAAAATTTAAAGCAGTTACTTTCTCTATCATTCTTATGACCACTTTTTATGGAAAGGCACAAATGGAACCTATTCTTGATGGTGTGAAAAATATTGTATTGGTTCATGGTGCATTTGCTGATGGTTCTAGTTGGTCTAAGGTAATTCCATTATTACAAAAAAAAGGATATAATGTCATTGCCGTTCAAAACCCACTAACTTCATTGGAAGATGATGTAGCTGCTACAAAAAGAGCGATTGGTCTTATGGATGGACCAGTACTGCTAATTGGGCACTCATGGGCTGGGGTTGTAATTACTGAAGCTGGAAACGACCCAAAAGTAAGTGGACTTTTATATGTGTGTGCATTCACACCTAAGGATGGTCAATCTTTGCAAGATATAGCAATGACATTTCCACCAGCTCGTGGAAATGAGGAAGTACTGGTGCATCCTTCTGGATTTTTGTCATTGTCCCTTAAGGGAATTAATGAGGACTTTGCACAAGATGTATCTCCTGCAGATAGAAAGGTAATTTTTGCCACACAAGGAGAGTGGGCAGCACAGTGTACAACAGCCAAAATTTCAACGGCAGCATGGAAAACCAAGCCTTCTTGGTTTATTGTTGGGACTGATGATCATATGATTAGTCCTGAATTGGAAAGAGCAGAAGCAAAGATGATTAATGCTACTACTCTTGAGCTCAACACTAGTCATGTTCCTATGGTATCTCAACCTAAAAAAGTCGCGAATTTTATCATGGAAGCAGCTCGAAACTTGCCCACTCAAGTAAAGTAATATCATCAGAACAACTACCTGCAGTAAACTTGATTTTAAAAGAGGAGTTAAAAATGTTATTTATCAATTCGCAAATCAATCTTGAAGTTTTATAGGTTTTGGATAGGTCAATTAAGGAAGATAATTTCAGTTTTATGTCCAAAATGGAAAGTTGGACTGTTTTTAAGATGGAAAATGCATTGTTTTAGGCAGTGCTATTAACACTATAATAGTATGAAAAATATAACAGCAAATAAAAAACATATTGTATTAATTGGTGGAGGATTTGCAGGCTTTAATTTCGCCAGAAAACTATTCAATAATAGCAACTATGATATAACATTAGTTGATCAAAATAACTATAATTATTTCACGCCTTTATTGTATCAAGTGGCGACAGGTTTTCTCGAGCCAACCGCAATTTCTTATCCTTTTCGAAAACTTCTTGGAAATAAAAATGTGGCCTTCAGAATGGCAACCTTTTTAAAGGTTGCTACTGAACAAAATAAATTGTTTTTAAGCGATGGAGGCGAATTGAACTACGACCTATTAGTTTTCGCTGCAGGTGCAAAAACAAATTTTTTCGGTAATCAAAGTATACAAAACAATTCCTTCTCTTTAAAAGGTATTGATGATGCCGTGTATATGAGAAATGAATTGATAAAAACCTTCGAAAAGGCGTCTATTGAAAATGACTCTTTAGAAAGGAAAAAATTACTATCAATTGTAATAGTTGGGGGAGGTGCGACGGGTGTAGAACTTGCAGGAATGATGGCGGAATTTAAAAATCATATTCTTAATAGGGATTATCCTGAACTGAAAAATGAGAAAATGACCATTACACTTTTAGAAGCTGCGCCCAATTTATTGTCAGCAATGAGTCAAAAAACACATGCTGCAGCCTATAGAGCTTTGGAAAGTTTGGGAATTATTGTAAAGTTAAATACACGTGTAAATTCTTTTGCAGATGATAAAGTGCTCTTGTCCAATGGAGAACTCATAGACACGAAAACATTAATATGGGCCGCTGGTGTTAAAGGCGATACTTTTGAAGGGATTTCGACAGATAGTGTTGGAAAAGGAAATAGGTTATTAACTGATGCTTATAACTGTATTGTTGGATATAGTAACATTTATGCAATAGGTGATTCTAGTATTCAATACACGGATGATAATTATCCTAATGGCCACCCGCAACTTGCGCAACCCGCAATTCAGCAAGGAAAGACTTTGGCTAAAAATTTAGTTCGTCTTGCATCGGGAAAAGAAATGAAACCATTTAAATATTTTGATAGAGGTGATATGGCAGTAATAGGAAGAAAATGGGCTGTTGCAGATTTATTTAAACACCGTTTACATGTGGGAGGGTTGTTGGGTCTGTTAGGATGGCTTTTTTTACACCTCATCTCTTTAGCCAATTACAATAACAAAATTAAAACCTTTTATGGTTGGTTAGTAGCTTATGCAACACATGATCAAGTACTTCGAATGATTTTTCATTCCGGTGTAAGAGAACAGGAAAAGCGCCCCGAAAAGACACTAAAACCGAATAGGTCAAAATCAATATTACCTAAAAAAATAGCCCAATATTGAGAGACACTACTAAAGCAAAATTAAGTTGCTGTTTCTCGAGATTACAAATTGGAAACCTATTGGTAGTGAGTAATGAATGGTTTTAAAATTAAAATAACAATTAAGTGGAATTTATTAACAATTAAAAATAGAACGAAATGGAGCATAGAGTAAACATCTTTAGTAAAGGATCCGAAGCACTAAAAACATTATATGGTATTGGAAATTATTTGAATACGTCTTCTATTGAGAAAGAACTTCAGGAGTTAGTGGATTTGAGAGTTTCTCAAATCAATGGTTGTATTCATTGTTTGGATATGCACTACAAAAGCGCAAGGGAAAATGGAGAGACCGAACAGCGTATTTATGCCTTAAATGCGTGGAGAGAAGCATCCTATTATAGTGAACGTGAAAGAGCAGCGTTGGCATTGGCAGAAGCAGTTACAAAATGTGAGGTTTCAGACAATGTGTATAGTGCGGTTAAAAAACAATTTTCAGATCAAGAAATAATTGATCTCACCTTAGCAATTACAAGTATTAATACCTGGAATAGAATAAATATAGTTTTCACGGATGTGCCAGAAAGTTACAATGTAACATTAACATAATTAAAAAAATTAGGCAAAGGAAGTACATAGCCTTTCAAATTTTTTAAAAAAAAATATATCATGAAATCAAATTTTTTAAAATCATTTTTCTCAAGTTCAAATCATGACCAATCACTTTCAGAAAAAGGTCATGAGATCATAGTCCAACCTGGTGCCATTTTTACAAGTGAAGGTGGAGAATTTCTTGGTGATGGAATAAGAATTCACGAGCAATCTTATCGAGAGAATGAAGAAACAGATGAAAAATTTATGTGCCCTTAAACAGATTTGCTTTCTCCAAAATTATAGTCAAATCCTTATGGGTTGAGCACTTAATATTTTAGGCAGAATGACCATAAATTTAAAACAGAACTAATTCTTAAACAACAAATAAATTCATAAATCACGGGTTCAGTATGAACCATTTTAAATTAATTTAATATGAAAATAGTAGTAATTGGAGGAACTGGACTAATAGGGTCCAAAACCGTATACAAATTAAGAAGTCTTGGACACGATGTACTTGTAGCTTCACCAGATACAGGAGTAAATACGATCACAGGGCAGGGACTTTCCCAAGCATTGAAGGGAGCCCAAAAAGTTGTAGATGTTGCTAATTCCCCGTCATTTGAAGATAAAGCGGTGATGGAATTTTTTGAAACTTCTGGACGGAATCTTCTTGCTGCAGAAGCTATTGCAGGTGTTAAACACCATATTGCCCTATCAATAGTTGGGGCTGAACGTCTACCTAATAGTGGGTATATGCGTGCAAAAGTGGCGCAAGAAAAATTAATTAAAGAGTCCCACATCCCATTTAGTATCCTACACTCAACTCAATTTTTTGAATTTGCTGGTGGGATTGTTAAGGACGGAACAAAAGGTGACAAAGTTTATTTGTCGTCCTCACTTTTTCAGCCTATTTCCTCAGATGATGTGGTGGATGCTTTGGTTGATGTTATTGTTGATGACCCTATAAATGGTATTCTCGAAGTTGGAGGTCCAGAAAAAATTGGCATGGACAAATTTGCTCAAATATATATGAATATGAAAAAGGATGATCGTCAAGTTATTGGGGATTCTCATACCTTATATTTTGGCTCTGAAATTAGTGATGTATCACTTCTCCCAGGTGCTGAGGCTCGAACAGGTTCAATTCGTTATGAGGATTGGATTCGCATTCCAGGTAATTTGAGATAAGACAAAGTACAAAAGTAGGGTAGATTCTATTGAATCTACCCACTTAAAGAACCAATAACGCCATTTTCTTGTGCTGGATTATAGTGACTATATATCGCCAAAACTAAAGTGGGTTGACGAAATGTAGTATATAAATTGGTTTTTATTATAATTTAAAACACTGAAATACAGCTAATTAAATAAATGGTATGCCTATTGCAATTATGCAATTGAGCTACTAAATGAACGCTAGAACTTAAAAAGGAATTCTAATCTAGCTATTGTAATTGTAATACTATTTTTTCTTTAAATTTTAACATAATGAATGAATTTTTACTTGTATTTCGTAGAGATTACAAAACAAAATCTCTACGTCCCTCTCCGGATGAAATCAAAACGCATATCGCACATTGGGAAAATTGGTATGGAGATTTAGAAGCCAATGGGGTTATAACAATTCCACCACAAGAAATTGAACAAGTGGGTAAAATAGTTAGAGGTTTACAGCAACCAAAAATCGGGCCGTTCAGAAAAAATAAAAAATCGCTAGGAGGTTTTGTGACTATACTGGCTGATAATTATGAATCTGCTGTAGAAATAGCGAAAGGGTGCCCTATTTTGGAATTAAATGGAAATGTTGAAGTTCGTAAGATTTATTAAAGTTTTACTGCAATACAAATTCATTGCTTTCCTTGTAGGTAACCAGTTAAAATAACCTTTAAATTTTTACACAATGAATGAATTTTTATTAATATTCCGAAGAGATTACAAAACGGAATCTATACAGCCAACTGCTCAAGATAAAGAAAAGCATATTAGGCATTGGCAAAAATGGTATGGTGATTTAATATCACAAAATGTAATGACAAAACCAATACAACGTATTGAGCCAGAAGGAATAATTGTCAGTGCAAAAGCGGAACCAACAGTGGGGCCTATTTTAGATGGTAAAAAATCAATAGGGGGATATATTACAATCCAAACCAAGGATTATGAAACCGCAGTTGAAATTGCTAAAGGATGTCCAATCCTAGAATTAAGTGGTCATGTTGAAATCCGAAGAATGAAATAAAATTGAGGTTGTAAGGGGTATAAAAGTAAGGTCAAAAATTTGCGATTCTTTACATCAACTAAGAATAGGTTACTTTTTAAGTAAGCCTAGGAGAGTAAGGTATATAAAACAATCTTGAAATGTGCTAAAGTGGTAGTTTTTGAACAGGTTCTTTCCATTTATTAGGGCATTTGAAAGAGTTCTTTGGGATGAAATCATGGTGAAACCCAATCGATAAAAAGCCACAAAAAAGGAATAGTCGCGGCCTCTTCGTATCAATTTTTGTTCAATGAATATTTAAAATCTAACCTTAATTTACAATTAAAAAATAAGTTATGACATTCAAGAATTTTAAAAGGCTTACCGTAGAAAATAATTTTAATGTCTATTTTATAAATATACTGATTTATATACTGCACATACAATTTCACTATCCCGAACTTTTTAGAATTCTAAATAAAGCACCTCAATTTGAGCATGGGATTCTATTGTTTCGTCATAAAGAGCAACAAGCAAAATTGTATTTAAAATCGTTAAAAGAATTGATCCGAGTATATCAATTGATGCAAAATATTCCTGATGACGTCAGTCATATTAAATCTAAATTGTTCGCAAATTCCGGATTTAATTCTATATCAAGAGTGGATGAAGTGCGGGTGATTTAATATAAGTACTGTTTCAAAAAGAACTCATTTCAAATTATATCACGAACAAATTTAATTTAAATCAATATAATCATAAAATCGAAATAGGATGAATTCACAGTTAATACTGATTATAGGAAAGAGTGCTACTTTAACTCAAGAATTATTGAGAATTGAAAATAGAACCTATTGGAAATGTCTTGAAGTTCCTGACGTTTCTGAGGCCTATAAATTAAGTTTTATCTATACATTGGATATGGTGATTATCAATAAAAGATTGGACGATTTTGAAGAGCATGTACTTATCACATTTCTGAACCAAAAGAATGCTTCAACAATTCTCATACCGTATGGCATACATATTAAAAATCGATTAAAAAAGCACTTTAAAAGGCTTTTGAAAATAAATCATTATTTTCAAAATTTACATATAATGCCTAGAGCAACTGAGGGGTTTTTGAGCAGTGAATTTGAATAATAAAATGCTTAAAGTTCTAGCGCTAAATTGCATAAATAAAAAATGTATTGAAAAATGGAGTTTATACTTATACGAGCATATTACAATATACAGGGAGATTTATATTTTGAGGAGATGAATTGCCCTTTGCGTATGGGAAGAGGATTGGGATTTTTAGCACAGGTTCAACTTGCAGAGAAAATAGTATGCATTAAAGTGCTGGAGAATCATGATATGGATTCTAATGGAGTGCCAAAACGTGAGTATGTTATTGTGTTGGACGAGGTGATAAAGAGGAAGGCCCCAAATGGAGATAAACGCCTATTCTCAATAGAGGACATTCTTTCACTAAGGAACACCCAATGGAAACATTTGACAAAAGATTTGAAGAAAAAAATAAAGGCTTGTCTACAAAATGAAAAACAATGCACTAAATAAATGACTCAATTAAAATAAACATGGAAAATTACGTAACATTATTAGAGGCGATTCAAATCAAACAACAACAAGGCTATACACTGAATTTTAATTTAATGAAAGATACTATTCATTGTACTGAATTAGAGATAAATTTTTCAGCTACTGAATTCTTTGTAGATGAATTTTATAGATTTGAAGGCGATTCAAATCCAGATGACATGTCGATATTGTATGTAATTACAACAAGTAAAGGAGACAAGGGATTACTTGTAGATGCTTTTGGGGTTTATAGCGAAGCCCTTTCACCAGAAATTTTGAAAAAATTAAAAATCAGATAGCCCAAATTAGTAGAAAATTGGCCGTATATAGTTTGAAAAAATAACAAATTTTGATTTGGCATCACTACTATTTAGTCAAACTGAATAAACTGAAATTGCAGCTACTGTCTTCCTATTATCAATCTAAAATTTTTCTGTTGACTCTTGAAATTAATTAGGGTATAAAAACGATAATTTTGTAAACGTGTCACGATATTACCAAAACGATTCTTATCTAAATTCTCTTTAATGTGTATGGTTTTTTTACATGCGACACTATTTTTAGCAAGGTAATTCCTAGTCTAAATTACCCTACTACTTATAATCTTTATTCCATCTAAAATTCACAGTAGAATAGACCACAATTACCATTTTATTTGCATTTCTTTTCGTAATAATATTTGGGAAATTTACATTCTAAAATTAGTACTTAAAGATTCCTCTGAAAATGGATTGAATTTGGTTTTTTTAAAATTGAAATTCCCTAGTTGATGGTGATCTAGATAGACTCTTAATGCATGCAAATCCAAGAAAAATGAAGAAATCATATCTATATTTCATGGGCCTATATTGGTTGGGATTATTGATGGGCTTTTCGCAACATGAGCGTAGGACAAATCCTGAAAAACCTATTGCTCATATCTTTTATGCCATTGGAAATTTAGGTCAAGGAATTTCATCAGACGAGAAGGTGATTAAAGGACTTGAAGCTACTATTAATAGTGAAAATCACGAGGCAACTATCGTATTTTTAGGTAACAATGCCTCAAAGAATGGTTTTAGTAAATCCGACGATTCATCACAAGAAAACCTAAAATCTCAAATTCGTTCGCTAAAAAATTTCAAAGGCGAGGTGTATTATATTCCAGGATCAACCGATTGGCGGCAAGGTCTTAAAGGTGTAAAAGAACAACAAGTATTTTTGGATAGCCTGTCATATAAAAAAGCTGTACTATTGCCCAAAGATGGATGCCCACTAAAAAAAATAAAGATTGATAAATTAGTTGATTTGCTTATACTGGACTCCCAATGGGTTTTGCAAAACTGGGATAGAATCCCAAATATGAATAGCGAATGTGACATCAAATCCAAATCTGACTTCTATGAATCTGTAGAACACGAAATTAGAAAGAGTGAAGGTAAAACAGTCATTATAGCCATGTCGCATCCAATTGCAAGCTACGGTCAGCTAAATGGGTATTTTGATTTTGGTATCAATTCTCAGCACTTGCCAAATAAAAATTATCGGGAACTATCTACCCGTTTGCTTACAATAGCCAAACAATTTCCAAATATTGTGTTTTTATCAGGTGAAGAGCAGAATTTACAGTATATCTTAGAACATCAAACTCCAATTATTATTAGTGGAGCATCACCCTTATTGAGCAGTGTAAAGCATAACAAAAACTTGAAATTCGGCTCTTCAGAACTCGGATTTGCAAAAATTACTTCATATAGGGACGGATCCCTCTGGCTTAGCTTTTATGGAGATTCCAATAATTTTGGAGAACCTATTTTTAGTTCAGAGGTAATTCAGGCAAGCAAAGAACAAACTATTGAGGAAGATTATAGGGAATTAGACCTTCCAGAATATGTTTTTAAATCTATTTACGAACCAGAGGAATTAAAAAGGTCGATAGTTTTCAAAGGTCTTTGGGGAGAGCATTATAGAAACGATTATTTAAAAAAGATTAAAATTAAAACGGCTATATTAGATACACTCTTTGGAGGATTAAAACCTATCAGGCAAGGTGGCGGACATCAAACAAACTCCATTCGGCTTATCTCGGCTAATGGAAAAGAATTTGTAATGCGAAGTGCTAAAAAAAGCGCATTACGTTTTATACAATATTTTCTTTACAAAAGCCATTATCTCGATTCAAGTGTTGAAAACACGTATGCTGTTGAATTGGTACAAGATTATTGGACCACGGCAAATCCATTTGGCTCACTTACAGTTGCAGATCTTTCTGAAGCAATTGGCATTTATCATTCAAATCCACACTTGTTCTATGTTCCAAAACAAAGGGCGCTGGGAATTTATAATGATGCATATGGAGATAAGATGTATTTCATTGAGGAAAGAATTAACCTAAATAGTATCGAAGTAAGCGATTCAATCTTTGATCAAAATTCAATAAGCACGACAGAACTTTTACAAGAAATGCGTAGGAACCCAAAAACAAAAATTGATGAGTCGCTCTATATACGATCACGCCTATTCGACAATATCATCGGAGATTTTGATCGCCATGCAGATCAATGGCGTTGGCTGAAAACTAAGGAAATTGATGGTTCTGCTATATACACATCCATGCCTAGAGATCGCGATCAGGTCTTCTCAAATTTTGATGGATTAATGCTTGGAGCGATTACGACACTTAACCCTCCATTACGGTTTATGCAAGTGTATACTAAAAAATATAAATCGGTTCGCTGGTTCAATGATGCAGGTGATGATGTGGACTTAGCAGTTTTAAGGAATGATTTCGAGCAAGATTGGGTACGGGAAGCAAGATACCTGAAAAAAAATTTAACGGAGGAAGTCGTGGATATGGCTTTTAGAAAATTTCCGAATGAAATTGAAAGAGAAGAGATATTTAAATTAAGAGAGGCACTATTGGGAAGAATTAATGCTATTGAAAAAAATGCGATTGATTATTATCGGCATCTGCGTTCTAGAATCATTGTTAAAGGATCGGATAAAAAGGATAGGTTTGTTATCACCAGAAAAGCACATGGCATCACCAATATAAAAATCTTTGATGCCGCTCAAATTAATACAGTAACTCCTTACTTTGATAGAGATTATAATGCACAAATAACCAAGGAAATTTGGATTTATGGACTGAATGGACAAGACGATTTCAAGGAAATTGGAAAGGGCAACAACCCCATTGCTATTAAAATTATTGGAGGGCAGGATAATGACAATTATAATATATTCTATGCTCGTCATTTGAAAGTCTTCGATCAAAAATCGCAATCAAACAGCTTTCAAACCCCAGTGAAGAAATTGCTCTACGATGATTACCAACTTAACACCTACGATTTCATGAAGAACCGAAGAGATGTAAGCTCAATCTTCCCGCTTGTTCAGTATAACCCAGATGATGGTACAGGCGTTGGCTTCAGGTACAACTATACCAAAAATTCCCTCGTGAGAAATCCATTTACTCAAGACCACTTAATTAGTTTGTCCTTTTTTAGCGCGACAAGTGGGGTGGAGGTAAATTATTATGGTGAATTTGCAGCCGTATTTAACCACCTTAACCTGATTTTAAATGCAGGATTTCACAGCCCAAACTACACGAATAATTTTTTTGGCCTTGGCAATCAAACCAAGAATCTTGACGATATTTTTGATAAAGAATTCAATCAGGTGCGGATTCGGAGCTTTTTCTTCTCTCCTTCACTAATCTATAGAGGTTATCAACATAGTGAAGTTAGGTTTGGACTTCAATTTGAGAACACTAAAGTAGAAAGAACTGCAAATCGTTATATTGACATTGCTCCTGTCGATCCAAAATTTTTTATAGATCAGAATTTCTTGAGTATTAATGCATCTTATGAATATGCCAATTTTACTAAACGTTCATTTCCAAAAAAAGGTATTGGACTTAAATGCACAGGTGGTTATACTACAAATCTTGATAAGAAGCGTAGTTATGCCTATTTGATTCCAGAACTTAGTTTGACAAACCAATTGAATACCATAGGAAGTCTAGTTTTTGCCACCAAGTTTAAAGCACATTTTAATTTCAATGATTCTTATGAATTTTATCAAGCCGCCACTATTGGCGCAAATGATGGATTAAGGGGTTTTAGAAAACAACGATTTAGTGGAAATCATTCCTACTATCAAACTTCCGATGTCAGATACTCCTTTGGCGAATTACCCAATTCGATAATTCCTACTTCTTTTGGTGTTTATGCAGGATTTGATTATGGGAGAGTCTGGATTTCTGATGATGACTCTAAAATTTGGCACACATCACAGGGGGGAGGATTGTTTTTTAATCTAGCTGAATTTACTTCCTCCTATATAGCCTATTTCAATTCAAAAGATGGCGGAAGGATTAGTTTTGGAATCAATTTGACCTTTTGATTTTTGAATTAAAATTGTATAAATTGAAATAATCCTTAGCGATTGGACAAATACTGGTACTCAAAAGTATATAGAAATGGAAATTTAATTCCGAATGCTTGAACTCAACAATTTTCATACTGAAAATTAGAAAATAAGCAAATAGTTATTCCATATGAATAGTTAAACCAATAGGACAGTGATCAGTCCCAAACTATTCGGGTAACATATAAATCGATGTTATTTTATGTGCCATCGATTTTCTCATTAAAAAATAATCAATTCGCCAACCTGAAGTGTTGGTTCTAGTAGTGTTGGCTCTAGAATTAAAACAATAATTCCAATAGGTGTAGGCTATTTCATTTGAATGAAAAGATCTAAAGTATCTCAAAATCCAGCATGTACTAAATTAGTCATACCATCGATTTCAATCTGTGTATACCCGGAAGTTTTGTTATAATTAGCTTTGTCATTTTTAAATCTATGGATGATGTCTACATTGAAATTTCCATAAACTATAAGGGTTAAGTTCTTTCAATATTTTTTAAATCGCTAATGAAATCAATATCCCATTTTCTTCTACTAGACTATCTATCTAATTGTTGACAAAAATTTGGGACATAAACATTAAAAACAAATAGTAAGCTAATACATTGGAGTTATAAATACATTCAAAAAGAGGAAATAAATCTCTGTCTAATCAATATCCACATGGTATTTTTTCCTTCATCAGTGAATGACCCATAAACTTCTTAAATCCATGAATATAATTTCAAATAGGGCATTTCCTTGATTGAATTGTTTCCAAAGGGCTTTTTTTATTCCACCATGTGTTAATTGTAAATTTTACTATCGTTGGTAGTGAAACAGTAAACAATACTATTGAATCGATTAATCCTACATTGTTTCCACGCTAGAATAGGCTGAATTTTGTCTTATTAAAATTTAATTATCAAAAATAGGCATACTTAATTGCAAAATTAAGATGTCTTGGACTTAGACAAAACTTCGGTATCTAAATGGGAGGGTTATGAATAGAAATGAAATGATCAATAAAATCAATGACAATGTTAACATATATGATTTTATAATAATAGGTGGGGGTGCCACTGGCATTGGAATTGCATTGGAAGCATCAGCAAGAGGTTACTCTGTTATATTGTTAGAAAAGGCAGATTTTACAAAATCTACATCGAGTAAAAGTACAAAATTAGCACATGGAGGAGTTCGGTATCTAGCACAAGGTAACATAAGCCTAGTCAGGGAGGCCGTAATTGAAAGGGGATTATTGGTAAAAAATGCACCGCATTTAGTTAATGACTTGTCTTTCATAATACCAGCACAGGGTTTTTTCGAAGAGTTATTATATACCATTGTTTTAACTTTTTATGATTTATTAGCTGGTAAATTAAGCCTAGGTCACTCTAGATGGATATCTAAGTCCAAAACGCTAAAACGTATTTCAACAATTAAACCCAACAAAGTATCAGGTGGTGTTGTTTACCATGACGCTCAATTTGACGATACCCGTTTAGCTATAAACACATTGCAATCCGCTGTTGAAAGAGGTGCTGTAGTGCTAAACTACTGTGAAGTAATTGGATTGGTTAAAACAGAAGCTGGAAAAGTTTCGGGGGTTAAAATTACAGATCAGGAAAGTGGGAATCACTACGAGATAAAGGGAAGACAAATCGTAAATGCTACGGGGGTATTTGCAGATGATATTTTAAAAATGGATTCGCCCCATGCCGAAAAAACAATCGCAGTCAGCCAGGGTGTTCATTTGGTATTGGACAAAACATTTTTACCTGGTAGTGACGCCATAATGATTCCAAAAACAGATGATGGTAGAGTATTGTTTTTGGTACCATGGCATAATAAAGTGATTGTTGGTACAACAGATACACCAATAAAAGAGGAATCTTTAGAGCCTGTTGCATTAGAAAAAGAAATTGAATTCATTTTAAATACAGCTTCTAGGTACTTAATAAAAGCGCCCCAAAGAAGCGATGTGTTAAGTGTATATGCTGGATTACGTCCTTTAGCCGCTCCGAAAGGAGATGGGGCCAAAACGAAAGAGATTTCTAGAAGCCATAAAATTTTTAATTCTAAATCAGGGATTTTGACGATGGTCGGTGGCAAATGGACTACCTACAGGAAAATGGGAGAAGATTTGGTTAATAAGGCAGAACAAAATCAAGGTTGGTCTCATATTCCCACTAAAACTAAACATTTGAAAATTCATGGATTTAAAATAAATGCAGATAGAGACAACCCCTTATATTTTTATGGTTCTGATGAAAAACCTCTATTGGAATTAGCTGCAGATGAAGGCATGTTTGACTACATAAGCTCATCCCTTGAGGTTATCGAGGCACAAGTAGTTTGGGCTGTTAAATATGAAATGGCGCGTACTGTCGAAGATTTTTTAGCCAGAAGGACCCGTTGTCAGTTGTTAGATGCTAGGGAAAGTATAAAAATGGCCCCACAAGTTGCAAAAATAATAGCTAAAGAATTGGGAAAAGACAATGATTGGATACTTCAACAGATTGTTGATTACAAAAAAGTTACTTCAAACTATATTTTGACAACATAACTAAAGCATTGAACTTAAATAAAAATAAAATGAAAAATAAATTGATTTTAGCTTTAGACCAAGGTACTACATCTTCTAGGGCGATCTTATTTAATCATAAAGGACAAATCGTAAAGGTTTCTCAAAAACCTTTTGAGCAAATATTTCCTCAACCAGGATGGGTAGAGCATAAACCAAACAACATATGGTCATCCCAAATTTCTGTTGCTGCCGAGGTGGTTGCCCAACAAGGAATATCTGGGTTAGACATCGCCGCCATCGGAATTACAAATCAAAGAGAGACCACCATTGTGTGGGATCGAGAAACAAGTGAACCTATCTATAATGCAATTGTATGGCAGGATCGTAGAACTGCAAGATATTGTGATGAGCTAAAAGCTGAAGGTCATATTGATTTAATTAAAAAGAAAACAGGACTGGTGCTTGATGCATATTTTTCTGCAACCAAATTAAAGTGGATTTTGGAAAATGTAGAAGGAGCAAGAGAAAAGGCTGAACAGGGAAAGTTATGCTTTGGAACTGTCGATACATGGCTAGTTTGGAAGCTAACTAAAGGCAAGATGTTTATTACAGATGTTTCCAATGCCAGCCGCACCATGCTATTAAATATTCACACTTTAGAGTGGGATACCGAATTATTGGAACTATTCAATATACCTAAAGCTATTTTGCCAACAGTAAAACAAAGCAGTGAAATTTATGGAGAAGCCTCCACAACCTTATTTTCTACAAAAATTCCTATTGCTGGTATAGCTGGTGATCAACAGGCTGCCTTATTTGGGCAAATGTGCACAAAACACGGAATGGTTAAAAACACATATGGCACAGGATGTTTCCTATTGATGAATACGGGTGAAAAAGCAGTGTATTCTAAAAATAATTTATTGACAACTATTGCATGGAAAATCAATGGCAAAACAACGTATGCTTTAGAGGGTAGTGTTTTTATGGGAGGTGCAGCTATACAATGGATGAGAGATGGTGCCAAAATGGTAAAAACTGCACCAGGAATAAATTACTTGGCGGAAACTGTTGAAGATAATGGAGGGGTTTATTTTGTTCCTGCAATGACCGGTTTGGGCGCTCCTTATTGGGATCAGTATGCTCGTGGAGCCATATTAGGCATAACCCGCGGTACAACAGATGCTCATATAGCACGAGCAACGCTTGAAGGAATTGCTTTTCAGGTTTATGATATTGTTAAAGCAATGGAAGCTGACGCCGGTGAAAAGAGCACTGAAATACGAGTTGATGGTGGGGCTGCAGCGAGTGATTTATTGATGCAAATTCAGTCTGATTTATTTGGATTTAAAATCATTCGGCCAAAAACATTGGAAACAACGGCTTTAGGTGCCGCTTATTTAGCTGGTTTGGCAGTTGGTTATTGGAATAGTATTGATGATATCCAATCTCAATGGAAAATTGATAAAGAATTCAATCCAGTTATAAACAAAAAGAAAGTGGAGGGAATGTTGAATTACTGGCATAAAGCCGTGAAAAGTACTCAAAACTGGATTGAAGAATAAAACTAAAAAATAACTTAAATATAAAGATTATGTCAATTCTAGTAGCAGAGATATTAGGTACCATGTTATTGATTTTATTAGGAAACGGGGTCGTGGCAAATGTGGTTTTAACTGGAACAAAAGGAAATAATTCTGGATGGATTGTAATTACAACGGGCTGGGCTTTGGGTGTATTTGTTGGTGTTATAGTAGCAGGTCCTTATAGTGGAGCTCACTTAAATCCGGCAGTAACCATAGGATTGGCGGCTGTTGGTAAAGTTTCTTGGACTCTTGTCCCTGAATATTTAACTGGTGAAATGATAGGAGCCATGCTTGGAGCATTTTTAGTGTGGTTATTTTATAAAGACCATTTTAAAGTCACCGAAGATGAAGCGGGAAAATTGGCTTGTTTTAGTACAGGTCCTGCAATTAAAAACACATTTTCAAACTTAATGAGCGAAGTAATAGGAACATTCGTTTTGATTTTTGTGATATTCTATCTGGCAGGACCAAAACTAGACATTTTTAGTAGTAACGATGCAAAAGCGGTAATTGGATTAGGTTCAATTGGTGCACTTCCAGTAGCATTTTTGGTCTGGGTAATAGGCCTGTCTTTAGGTGGAACAACGGGCTATGCTATAAACCCAGCTCGAGATTTAGGCCCTAGAATCATACACGCTATTTTGCCTATTAAAGGTAAAAGTGATTGGGCTTATGCTTGGATTCCTATTGTAGGACCAATCATTGGATCTCTTTGTGCAGCTTTATTATATGCTGTATTAATGTAACATATGTATTCAAAAATTGAAACAATGAAAAATCATATAATAATTATTTTGATAATTGTGTTTTCTATAAAAATGAGCACAGCTCAAGAGTCTGAACTAAAGGATAGTCCAATAGATTTTACCATAGATTTAAAATCAAATCACCTATGGAGAGGGCTGATAATTACTGACAAACCCATGTTGGCTGTAAAAACTTTCATAACTATAGATAAATCTGGAAATTTCACCGTAGGTTTTTGGGGTGGTATGTCTTTTTCAAATGAAAGTGACGGAACTTATTATAAAGAAATAAATTATTACCTACAATATGCACGTCAGGGCCTGTCAATAGGGTTATGGGATTTGTTTAATACGAGAGGTGTCGAAAATCCTGATGTATGGAATTATGACGAAAAAACCACTGGCCACCTTTTAGATTTAAGAACCTCTTATAATTTTGGTAAAAGTTTTCCTCTGATACTGGAAATGGATGTATTATTATACGGAAGTGGAGATGCTCAATATGATGCAAACGAAAAATTAGAACAACGCTTTTCAACTTATGTCCAGGTCTCATATCCTGTAATTCATGATTCCAAAGTAAATTTAAGCGCATATACTGGCTGTGCTTTTTCATTTAATGGAGACACTCATTTATATGGGGACGGAGAACAAAATTTTGATTTAGTCAATGTGGGACTTACGGCTACAAAAACATTGAAGTTCGCTGATTTAAATATTCCTTTATCTGCCACTACCATGTGGAATCCTTCTACTAAAATCGCAAGAATTCAATTGGCATTAACCTTGTTTTAGGAGCGGACTCACTTAAATAAATTTAATATGGAAATACCTTTATCAAAAAGTAATTTCGAAGCAAATAAACTCTTCAAGTCAGAGGACGAAATTCCTGAACAGTTTAAATTGGAAGAAATAGACCAGAGAGAATACTTATGCAATGGAGAAATGAGGAAATGGGATGGACCGGTAAGAGAAGTTTATGCTCCAGTATACATTTCCAGTGCTGATGGATTGAAACGTAAACTGTTAGGAACCTATCCTTTGACTACTGAAAAGGAGGCTGAAGAAGCACTTAATGCTGCAGTAAATGCTTATAACAATGGTTTAGGTGAATGGCCGACTATGGGTATGGAGGGAAGAATAGGTTGCATGCATAGGTTTACTTACCTGATGTTAGAACAAAGAGACCTGATTATTAAGTTACTCATGTGGGAAATTGGAAAATCCTACAATGATTCAGCAAAAGAATTTGACCGTACCGTTGACTATATAAATGATACCATTGAAGCTTTGAAAGATCTTGATAGAAATTCCTCTAGATTCCAGATTGCAGAGGGAATCATTGGTCAGGTAAGAAGGTCTCCTCTGGGAGTGGTATTAAGTATGGGACCATTTAACTATCCGTTGAATGAAGTTTTTACTACATTGATACCAGCTCTCATTATGGGTAATACCATATTGTTTAAAATCCCAAAACATGGTATATTATTGCACTATCCACTACTGCAGGCATTCCAAAAGGCTTTTCCAAAAGGTACTGTAAATAGTATATACGGTAGGGGCGCACAGGTTATACCAGGCATGCTACAAAGTGGAAAAATTGATGTGTTAGCCTTTATCGGTTCGAGCAAAGTGGCAAATAGCCTTAAAAAGATGCATCCAAAAAGTAATCGATTAAGGTCTATATTAAGTCTTGAGGCTAAAAATGCCGCCATTGTGACTAAAAGTTGTGATCTAAAAATAGCTATAGATGAATGTGTTTTAGGAGCGTTGTCATTTAATGGGCAACGATGTACAGCGCTGAAGATTATTTTCGTTCAAGAGGACATCGTTGATCTTTTTATAACCAAACTTAACAAAGCAATTCACACTTTGAAAATTGGTTTGCCTTGGGAAGAAGATGTGCAAATTACCCCTTTGCCGGAACCGGCTAAACCATCTTATCTCAAAGAATGTATAGAAGATGCTATCAAACATGGTGCTGAAGTCATGAATGAACATGGTGGAAAAATAATAGAATCATTTGTTTTTCCTGCAGTGGTTTATCCTGTAAATAGCAAAATGAAGTTATATCATGAGGAGCAGTTTGGCCCAGTAATACCTATAGTTCCTTTTCAATCAATAGAAGCGCCCATCCAATACCAAATTGATTCACCTTATGGAATGCAAGTGAGTATTTTTAGTAATGATTCTAAAGAGATTTCTCATCTAATAGACTCCTTTGTAAATTTAGTCAGTCGCGTAAATATAAACTGCCAATCCCAACGAGGGCCTGATATTTTTCCGTTTACTGGGCGTAAGGATAGTGCAGAAGGTACCTTGTCTGTAAACGATGCATTGCGTTCATTCTCCATAAGGTCTTTGGTAACTACAAAAGCAACTAGAGCAAACAAGCAACTCATTAATAAAATAGTACACGAACACAAATCTAATTTTTTAAGTACGGATTATATATTGTAATGTTTTAATCTCCGTAAAAAAGAAGTTTACTTTAAGGCATTTTCATACTACCATGTTGTTAATGCACTCATCTTCAAACTGGATAAATACAAGAAAATTTGAGAATTTAAAAAGAGGATTATGGCAAAATTAATCTTATTAAGACATGGTGAATCAGTCTGGAATAAAAAGAATGTTTTTACGGGCTGGGTTGATGTTCCACTTTCAAAAAAAGGAATTACTGAAGCAATTGAAGCTGGCAAAATTTTGGAAAATATAAATTTTGATATTGTCTTTACGTCGGTACAGATAAGAGCTATTGAAACAGCCATGCTTGTTCTTGCACAAAATAAAAATGATAAAACTCCTGTGATTATTCACAAAAAAGGAAAAATGAAAAGGATGGCTGTTATTTACAGTGAAACAATGAGTAAAAGCATCATTCCCATTTATAGTGATTTGCATCTTAATGAACGTTATTATGGAGCGTTACAAGGAAAAAATAAAAGTGATACGGCTAAAGAATTCAGTGACGAACAAGTCTATCAATGGAGAAGGAGCTATGACGTCCCTCCACCAAACGGAGAGTCCTTAAAAGATACCACCGAACGAACTATTCCTTTCTTCAAGGAATATATTTTCTCAGAATTGGAAAATGAAAAAAATGTCTTGATATCTGCACATGGTAACAGTCTTCGTTCAATTATCATGTGTATAGAAAATCTTACAAAAGAACAAATTCTTGGAGTAGAAATTCCAACTGGAATACCAATGTTTTATAATTTTGAGAAAGGTAAAATAGAAAAGGATCAGCAATTATAAGATCCTAAATTAAGCAAAAAAAGAGTTTCTTCATAAGGGAAATAAACGATTTTTTAAAATAATCTATTGTTGTATTTATAGTTCATTTTCGAGTATTATAAAAATAACAAAGGAAGTTCTATTCAATATTTAAACTTTTTTCGTAGGTATACCATAACGGCTTATTTATACAAGGGTGTGGTAAGGTACTCAACTGAATTTCGCTCTTTATAAACAATATACGAACGTGATGTACTGCTGATTTTGATTAAGTATTTTGCGTGTTGAAAAATTAATTTTTGGCAAAGAAAACCCATGAATGGTTAAAAACTTCTTGGAAACAAAAGAGCATAAAATTACCAGAAGCGGCATAGTCTTTCGTAATAAATTTATTTGCTAATTCTCAAAAAGATTGGCAATTAAAAAATTCCGAATTCTGAACCAAGCGACATTTCAAGAGGAATAAAATGAATTTCTTTTAAATGAAAAATTCCTAAAATCAAATGAATGGCAGCAATTTGAAGCTATTTAATTACAACGACTTGATTTAACTTCTGATTTTGAATACCTTTGGATATGGTGCTTCTAACCCTATAATGCTTTTGTTAGCAATATAGGGTGCCAAAATTCAGTATCGAATGGTATATTTCATCAAATATGCCAATAAGAATAGAAATCAAGTTTATCCAATTAGGGGGTACAAAAAAACATATAAAATAGCCATTGGTATTCCAATCTAGACGGAATCCAAATTTATTACTTGATTTTTTCTAAGATTTCATATCATTTACTTACCGACCCAATTTAAGGCTTTGATAATAAGGTTGTTTTGTTCCTTATTATTGAACGTATAGGACAGTTCGCTATTGGTGCCATTTTCGTACTCAATATCATTGTGGCCCATGTTGAAATACACCATTTTGTATGTTTTATGGGTCCAAACCACAGGATAGTACCCACTATACCATATTTCATGTGGTTTAGGCCCAGTACCTAAAGGGAAACTTGTGGGATCAATGGAGACTAAAATGTCTATATCAGGATTCTTACGTAGGTCCTTTTTCCATTGGTACCATTCATTCGGAGAGGAGGTTATTCGCTCGGGTAGCTGCTGGGTAATTGCATGAGTGCGATCTTCTATTTTCAAGATGGCAGCAGTAGGTCTCCAGGTATTACTCTTATATTCCCCACAGCCAAGGAAGTCATTTTGATACCAATTCCAGTCATTGGGATAGGATGAAGGTGTTAAGGCAAATGCTGCAAAATGAAAACCTAACCAGCCACCGCCGTTTTTCATATAATTTTCAAAAGCTACTCGTTGTTTAGGCTCTTCTGGTCTGGTATCCAAAAAAATGACTACCTGATAGTTGGAAAGGAATTCCGTATTGAGATTTCCCCAATTAGTTGTAGTCTGGTAGCTAAACCCAAAATCTTTTGAGGTTTTGGTAAACCAATCATTAGCTTCCTTGACAAAGCTGATATGTGCCAGATCATTTTTTGCAGTATAAAAAGAAATCACCTTAAATGAATGCAATTTTTCCGTTTTATGCAGGTATCCAGCTGCTATAAATAAAATAAATAACAGTCCAAGGCTTAATAGCTTTTGAATCACCAAACCCTGTATTTTTGATGTAAGATTCATAAGTTGTTTAAAGTTATTTATTTTTAGGGTTATTTCTTTTGAGTCGTAATACTTGTACATTAGGAATGAAGTCCTTATTAAAAATAAAAAAAAATATACAGGAAGAGGGCACTGATATATGTTGATTTCAAGTGAAGACTTTATTTTCTTTGAAAAATCAGAGGAATGAATATTCCATTCTTCTTTAGTCTTAAACTGTTTTTTTTTTGCAACCAAACCTTCCTCTACTTCATATGATTAGGTATCTCTTTTAATACTATTGCTTGCTGTACAACCATACCTGGATACCGAGCAAACAAGCGGATGATTTAAAAGCCACAGTTACCCATAGTATTGTTGTGTTACTGATTGGATTCCGCGGGGACACCGCGCCAACGTAGGTTGTCCCATGCACGAACGGGTGGAAAGTGCATGCCCCATTACAGTCGCCTCAACAACCTGACACCCGTCATCTTCGTTACAAAAGGTACCAGTGGCTTTTTAATTCAAAAAATCAGTTTTCTTTATGTGATACTTTTCAATTTTACGGATCAATATATTATCAAGTTTATAGTTTGATTTTTTCAAGTAAGTATATTCAACTGGTATGCCAAAATTTTAAATTTATGATAATCAAGTAGATAAGTTTTGTTTAGGGCGTTTGTAAGCACTATATACCGTCAACTGTCTTCATGAATGACGAAATGTAGTGGGTAATTGTTAACTATTTTATGCTAGATGTGGAACTTAACCAAATATCTATTAGCTATATAAATTCTCAAAGACGATAATTTTATTGTGCTATATGTAAACAGGTTGATGCAAGTCCAACTGATGGGCTGAAACATTATTTTTAATTGGAGTTGTTACAATAATTATATGGAGAAAAAGATGATTCTATTATAGTAGTAAGCATCGTATAAATTTTTAAATTGAAGGGAACCTATTTGTTTTTTGGCATTAAATAAGTCTATACCATCAGTTGCATAAGGTTTGCAATTTTGGGCACAATTGGTTTGAATAAACCGTGAATCATCCACCAAAAGAGGTGATTAAGTGGATAATTCTCTGTAGGATTTAGGTAATTTTGTACCAATTAATTGAAAAATGAAAAATAGTATACCAGTAAGTCAACTAGAAACTGAAGTGTTCGGTATTCGAATGGATAGGATAAATGATGCCTATTTAACAGCCCTTATTAATAAAATAGGAGAAGCTCATCGTAATGACCATTACATATGGCTACTTTTAGAAACAGGTCAAGCTGAATTATTAGTAGATTTTAAAAAAATCATCCTTTCAACAAAGAGCTTGTTACTTTTGCATCCTGATCAGGTTAAAAGTATAATTTCCTTTAACCACAGTGAAGGCTGGGTTCTTTTCTTTAATAGTTCATTGATTCACCCGCGTTCCACAATGGCCTTTGAAGAATCCTTTCATCAGGGAACCTATCTAGACATATCGTCTATGGAACGATTTTGGTTTTTTGGTGCCTTTAATTTGCTGTATTCAACTGTAAATTCTCATGAGGATGTGACCTTTCAATACCCAATAATTGAAGCGTTATTAAATGCTTGTATTTCAAAAATAGTAGCTATTTATAATACTAAAATTCAATTGGATATTGAAAAGCATTCGGTAAGAAGAATGGATATTACGAGGACTTTTAGAAAATTAGTTTTGCTGCATTTTAAACATAAAAAAAGTCCAAGTGATTATGCTGAATTGATGCATATCTCAGTGGGATATTTAAATGATACTATAAAGCTGGTTACCGGACAAAATGTTTCCACATATATTCAAAATACATCTATCGTTGAGGCCCAAAGGCTGCTATATCATACCACTTTAAGTATTAAGGAGATTTCTGAAAATGTTGGATATGATGATTCCCATTATTTTAGTCGCGTGTTTTCTAAAATCACTAGCCAATCCCCAGGTAGTTTTCGAAAAAATAGCCAAGGTCATTAGTGAGTTTAGACCTAGTGACCATTTTAGAAAGGAAATTCTTTTGTTGTTTCTCGACACAACATAAACGACATATAGTCATTTTTTCTTTTTACTGACGATATAAAATGGATTCTTGGAATGTTAAAATATATAAAATATTGATAATTAATTGCTTATGATATTGGCATGTGAATTGTTTTGTAACTATTTGGGTTAAGATTTGATTCTTAAAGTTGTTTTCTCTATGGAGAATTTGCTTTTAGTGGTACATCTTTTTGAGATTGAAGTATTTGCTTACTATTTTCTAAAATTTAAATGATAATATAAAATACAAAATAGATACTATATGAAACGGATCTTAAAATTTTTTTTTGGAAAGAATATCAGTGAAGTACTAAAAAAAAACACTAAATGAAATGATGATCTATAAATCGTTACATATAAAACTTAGTTAGTTTACTATACGAAATTAAACCTGGTTTTAGGGTTACATTAAGATCTTAAAAAGAATTCAATTTCAATTCTGAATTTCTATTCATAAAAAAGACTTCCTAAACTATTTCACTAAGCAATTAATGGGAAATAAAATTCCATCTCGTCATGGGTAGAAATTGTTTGTCAAAAAAAAATGAAAAAAAAGGTAAAAGAAACAAAATGAACATACATAAAAAAATAATCCTATTGTTATGTGCTTGTAGTTGCATTCAGGTAATGGGTCAAGGAAAGAATTCAAGGATAGTCACCTTGTCGTTTTTGGAGTCCATTGATAAAGCGTCAAAAGAAAATATTTCTATCGAGGCTATGAAGATTGAAGAGTCCGCCGCTTTGAGCGAGTTCAAAGAATCCAAAAGCTACGTACTACCAAAGTGGTCTGCTACAGCTGCCTATCAAAGATTCAGTAAAATAACCTTGTATGATGGATTCTTAGGGGAATCTGAACTCGTATCAAAACCACCTAACGCAAATGCAGGAAATTTCGGAATGGAAGCATTTTTTAATCTTTATAAAGGTGGCAAACAAAAAAATGCAGTTAAGATTGCGTCCTATAAAAATGATTTATCGGCTATTCAAACGGAAGAATTGACCGCCAATGTGCATCTGCAGGTGGCACAATATTATTTTGATCTTGTGAGGTTACAATATCTCAAAAATATAACTATGGAGCAAATTCATAGGGCGGAGAAAAGGCTGGAAAACATAAACTCACTATATCAAAATGGAAAGGTAACGCGAAGTGATGTTCTTAGAGCAGAGTTAATGCTTTCGAAAGTATCATTAGATCATAATGAAGCTATAAATGACTATACAATTAGTAATAAAAAGCTTAATGTACTGTTGAAATTGGAAGAATCAGCCTTAATTATTCCTTCGGACACCACAAATTTTAAGAGAATTGATGCGATGGATTTGAAGGAAATTTTATTTGGTCCAACTGTTCCTTATGCGCTTCAAATAAATGAAAAGTTTATTGCTATTTCAGAAGTTCAAAAAAAAATAATTAAAGCTGATAACCTTCCATCCTTAGGGCTAATTGGTGGCTACAATTTTAATTATCCTAATACTTTGATAATGCCACCCTTAGACCAAACATATGGAATTGGATTCGTTGGTCTGAAAATGTCCTTTGATATATCCTCTTTATATCAAAATCACCATAAAATAAATGCCTCAAACTACCGATTGGAAAAAATAAAACTCCAGACCAAGTATGTAGAAGAAAACATAGAACAAGAAAAACACAGTCTATATATAAAATATATGGAGGCATTAAATAGAATTGAAGTCACTGAAAAATCCATAGAACAAGCAAAATCTAATTACAATATTGTGAATACGAAATACTTTAATCAGTTGGCACTTTTGACCGATCTTTTAGATGCAGATAACCTATACCAACAATCCAAATTTGATTATATCAGAGCACGAATTAATACCATAATACTCTATAATAAGATACTTTATCTAACTGCTCAATTATAAATTTTATACCGTAGAAACTATGAAATCAAATAAAAATATTTGGAATATATCAATGAAAATTATTGCCATTGGGACCGTAACTTTAGCCCTAATTTATGGCATTAAATATTGGAGTGTTGCATCAAGTTACCAAAGCACCAATGATGCCCAGGTAGAGTCTTATATAAACCCAGTATCAGCTAGGGTGGGTGGTTATATTAAAGAGGTGTTATTTAAGGAACATCAATTTGTGAGAAAAGGGGATACTTTGGTTATTCTGGATGATAGAGAGTACCAAGCCCAAAAAAATATAGCTGATGCCACACTTGAGGCGACCGTCGCAAATCTTGTCGTTTTGAATGCAAGTATTCAATCCGCTAAAACAGGAACATTGGTGAATGAAAATCAAATTTCAAGTGCAGAGGCCAATTTATGGAAACAAAGACAAGATATAGAAAGATACATAAAACTAGTAAAGGAAGAGGCTGTAACCCAATCTGATTTTGAACTTGTTAAAACCCAATATGAAATAGCGGATAACAATTACAAGGCAACCTCTAATACTTTAAAAACTAGTTTAACCAAAATAAAGGAATTGGAATCCAAAAGAGCCTTGTTGAATGCAGATATTAATCGTGCTAAGGCTAATTTAAGTTTGGCACAAATAAACCTTTCTTATACGGTAATATCCTCACCATTTACAGGGTTTACTGGGCGAAAAAATATTTTAGAAGGGCAACAGGTACAACCTGGACAGCCATTAGTATCCATAGTCAATGAAAACAGCAAATGGATCACGGCTAATTTTAAAGAAACTCAAGTTAAAGGTATGTATGTTGGCCAATCTGTCGAAATAGAAATCGACGCTTTTCCAGGTAGAATATTTAAAGGCGAAATAGCAGCCATTGCGGCTGCAACTGGTTCAGAATTTTCATTGCTGCCTTCAGATAATTCTTCTGGTAATTTTGTTAAAGTTATTCAAAGAATTCCTGTAAAAATTGAATTTAAAGAAATAGATATATCTCAAGTAAAAACAGGAATGAATGTAAATGTATCGGTTAATGTTAGTACTAAAGGATAGGGGATGAACACATCTAATCATTTTAAAATATGGATAGCAAGGCATAATTATTTTATTATAATTTTGCTCATGTTTGTGCTTTTTACGGCTATGGCACAATTTGCATCTTTTGCCATTATTCAACACCACGTAGTCTCTTTTTTTGGAGCCCAATCAGAAGATATTTCATTGGCATTCCAAATGACCTATGTGGGTATTTTGGGAACCTTGCCTTTACAATTTAGATTTCAAGAACGTTTTGAAATTAGAAATTATTTACTTTTTGCTTTAGTTTTTGGACTATTACTAAATATAGGGTGTTTAGTGACTAAAGACCTAATTATTTTTACGATACTGAGATTTTTTGTCGGAATTACAACCTGCATGGTTGCAGGATGTATGCTCATTACCCTATTCTCCACATTACCCGAATCTAAAAAAAATGTTGTTGGAGTTGGCTTATTTTTTGGAACCTTGTTAAGTGTTGGAATTATTGTTGGTATTGCTGCCGCTTGGTTTGTGGAAAGAATGAATTGGAACGCACTGTATTATTTTTTAATTGTACTTCAGCTTATTTCAATTCTCTTTTGTTTTGTATTATTCAAAGAAAAAACAGCTTCTAGAAAAATTCCTCTTTACCAGCTAGATTATATAGGATTTGTTTTTTTTGTGAGTTTTGGATTCTTGTTAGCTTATGTATTCATATACGGTCCGAAATATTATTGGTTTCATGATTCAAGAATAAGGTGGGCAACAGTGTTTGGTTTTGTGTTTTTATTTTTGTTTCTCAAACAACAATTTCAACTAAAAAGACCCTCTATTGATCTTAGGGTTTTTCAGCACAAAAGATTTTTGTTTGGATTGTTTTTACTTATGGTCTTTTTTGGTATTAAAGACACTATTAATCTACTATATGGCTATGCTGCTGGTATTTTAGGATGGAGCGCCAGTGATATTGTATCTCTAGGTCTGTTCAATGTAATCGGAGTAGTAATTTCATCAATACTTGCGGTGAAAGTGGTATTGTCAAAAAAACAAAATCTACCAAAATTATTATTTATAGGATTTGGAATGTTACTTTATTATCATTTGTGGATGTATTGGAATTTAACGCCCAATCTTTCTTATGCCAATTTGATTTTTCCTATTATCCTTCAGGGACTTGCCTCCGGTTTACTTTTTGCTCCAATCATCATGTTATGTGTTTCTTCTTTACCATCTTTTACTGGGATGACTGGGGTTATAGTTTGCGCCTACTGTAGATTCGTTATTTCACTTAATTCAATTGCTGGATTTTACACCCTACAAGAAAATTACAATCAGGAATTTAAAATCGGTTTTATTGAAGGATTAACGCCCTTTAATCCGCGCTTAACCGAACGCATCCAAAACTATAAAAGCCTACTCATCGCTAAGGGTATTTCTGTCGAGGAGGCTTCTTATATAGCGAATAAATTGGTTGGGAAAACTGTAGGAATTCAAAGTCAGATTTTAACAAATCGAACTATTTTTATTCTTTCCGTCTACCTCATAATAGCAACCTTAATTTCATTGATGCTGTTTGCTATCTTCAATAAGTACCATTTAAAGAAGAAAATAAGTATGGAACATACAATTTGATGCATATGCATACTAGAAATAGTAAAATTCAGCATATTTTAAATGTTGCAGAAGCTGCATTTCTTGAATATGGATACAATAAGACCTCTATCCGTTTTATCACAAATAAAGCAAGGGTAAATAGTGCAATGATTAACTACTATTTTAAACATAAAGAAAATTTATATAATGAAGTTATTGAAAGACGAGTTACTACCTTGCAAAATTTCAAATTTAAATATGATGAAAATGGAGCTCTAATTGAACAATATCTAGAACTAATCATTCATTATTTTGAACTAATACAGAAGCATCAATTTTTTTTTAAATTGATGCTTCAGGAATTGTTACTAAATAAAAAACCAATAGTAGTAAATCATATTAATGCTTTATTTAATTCCTACGAGAATCAAATTGAAGGAATAATAGAATTAGGAATTGATCGAGGTCTTTTTATGCGTGTAAATAAGGAAATGGTTGCTAAAAACATTTTGGGATTTTTAGTACAAATAGTACTGATAGAGCCCACATCTTTATTTAAAAAACATACTGAGGAGGAATTAAGGAAATATTTCAAAAAAGCATTTTTAAATTTCTTTCTAATTCCAAACTAAAAAATACCTAGTTCAAAGTCTCCCATTTTCATTGTAGACATCAAAAGGATTCAGCAAACTGGTTTGCTAATCCAGATTGAAAATCCACTAAATATCGCCACTCATTTCAACAACTGGCGATATTTAGTGGATTTTTCGTATGTTTTAATTTGTAATTACTTGAAATACAATTAATTATTAATTGGCATATAGATTGCCTATATACTTATAGAATTCTAAAATAATTAACTCAAGTCACTAACAAAATGTTTCCATGCTGGGAATTGAATTAAATGTGTTTTAGGATTTTGACACTAAATTGTTTGTAGTACAACTAACAATTAGGTAATGTTAAATTAGGGTGTAAAAAATTTTCAGATTGCCAAAAGTGGTTGTCTAAGTTCACTAGATTTTTAAATGCATTTGGCACCTTATTTTATTTATTGGACTTATTTAAGAAATGGTACTACAATCAGAATGCTTTTAGCGCAATTGGTTTAAGTGTTGAATAATCATTTTAGAATTTAAAAACTCAAAACAATATAAATGTCAAACCTTGTAAGTGATAAAGAACCACCCCAAAAATTACCCAAATCCAATTATATAGACCTTATTGAACGCGAAAGAGACATATTACTAGGCATTGGAAAAGATATTACTCGAATAAGAGATAAGGATGATTTAATTTCATTTTTTTCAAAGAGGCTAAAAAGCATGTTCCACTTTACCCATACTATTGTTTCATTAATTGACCGACGTGATGAAACATATGCTCCTTTTTTATTAAATCACGAAGCTTCTCCCATAAGACATCATAAGGAATATGATCTTTTATCCCAATCTCGTTTTAGTCTTAATGAGCCTTTCATACAATCCGTGCTTAATGCAAAAGGGGCAAGCTCATATATAGTGAGAGATATAATGGATAACCCTCAAAGTCCACCCTTCTTGCGTGTGAATTATGAAGGTGGAGTACGGGAGATACTTATGACCGCTTTATGGAGTGCGGATAAGCCTATTGGTTTTGTTCATATTTACTCGGATAGGACAGATAGTTTTACACAAGAATTTCGCAGTATTATTAATGGTATTTCACCTCAACTTTCAAATGCGGTTTCTAATATTATTAAAAACGAAGATCTAAAGAATAAGGAATATGAAAAATCATTTTTGCTCGATTTTAGCAATGATATTGCGGCAGTTAGAAATAAAAGTGAACTAGGAGAAGCAGTACATAAGGCATTGAAAAAGATACCATCTATTCAAGACTATATTATTCGTAAGATAGATCCAATGGAAGAAAATCTCACGACTTATATATACGATAGTTCCATGGGTGACAAGATAGAAGATCCTTTATTTGCAGAAATAGTAGCATTAAAATTTCCCCTAAATGATGGATTGAATAATAGAGTTTTGGACAGTTATATTCCACTTCTTTTTAATGTCAATAGAGAAATTGAACGAGGAATAACATCTAAATATTTGATGTATTGGCAAAAAATGGGGATAACCAAGGTGGCTGGAATAGCTTTGCGTAACGGTGAACTTAATTTAGGGATTTTATGGTTGGCAATCGATGAAATTAACATATCCTTATTAAAAGGTATCTGCGACCAAATATCCACAGCTATGGCAAATATCATGGCTAACGAGGCAATGGTAGAACTTAATAAGAGTCAAAGTGTTCTACTTCAATTTAGCAATGAAATTGCTGGAATGAACAATAGTACCCATCTTGAGGATGCTATAATAAAAGTATTAAGAGATGTATTACATACCAAATTGGCTATGATAAGAAAATTTGATGATGATGAATTTTTTTTAGTTCCTTATATATATGATCGAACTCTTTTTAATAATGAAATGGAACATAGCCTGTATCAAGAGAGGATGGCTGCCAAAATTGACTGTCATGAGTATTACAATGCAAAAGTTATCAAGAGTAGAGAGCCAATAGTTTTTAATATTGAAGAGGAACTCAAATCGACTAAATCTCCATATAATCAACTCTGGAAATGTTCAGGGTATAAAAATGCGTATGGAGCCTTGTTGAGTGTTGGTGAAACAAAAATTGGAACCCTTTGGCTATTGGCAGATTATTTAAATCCATCTATGCTTAAAGGCATTTGTTCCCAAATTGCCGTAGCTATTGATAATTTAAGGGTGAATGAAAAATTACTTCGCTATAAACGACAATTGGAGGATGAAAATATTTATTTGAAAGAACAAATTACTGAAATTTATAACTTTAAAGAAATTATTGGAAGTGGGGATAATATGCAAAAAGTTTACCACCTCATGTCAATTGTTGCTGAATCTAATTCTACTGTTCTGGTATTAGGAGAAACGGGAACAGGTAAAGAACTTATAGCTCGAGCCATTCATAACGCATCGCCTAGGCACGATAAACTCATGATTAAAGTGAACTGTGCAGCCATGCCGGCTAACTTAATAGAGAGTGAACTATTTGGACATGAAAAGGGTTCTTTTACAGGGGCTACTGAAAGACGAATTGGGAAATTTGAATTGGCTAATAATGGAACCCTGTTTTTAGATGAGATAGGAGAAATGCCATTAGAATCACAAGTTAAATTATTAAGAGTAATCCAAGAAAGAGAGTTTGAGCGCATTGGAGGAAAAGACACCATTAAGGTAAATGTGAGAATAATAGCAGCCACTAATCGTGAACTTAGAAAGGAAGTCGATGAAGGTCGGTTTAGATCAGATCTGTATTATCGATTAAATGTTTTTCCAATAAGTTTGCCACCATTAAGGGAAAGGATGGAGGATTTGGACTTACTTGCCAATTTTTTTGTAAAGAAATACAATAAAAATACAGGTAAGAATATTGAGCATATTTCAAGAAGTGCTATGCAAAAATTGCGTAGTTATTCTTGGCCTGGTAATATTAGGGAATTGGAACATCTGATTGAGAGAAGTCTATTAATGGCAACTGATACTACTTTAAAGGAAGTATACCTGCCCATAATGGAATCTTCCCAAGAAGTTCATCCTAATTTTGGTAAATCATTGAATGAAGTGGAAAAATCCTATATCATTGAGACCCTGAAAAACTGCAATGGAAAAATATCGGGTACAGATAGTGCAGCAGAGCTATTAAAAATTCCTGGAAATACCCTTCATTCTAAGATGAAAAAATTAGGAATTACCAAATCAGACTATTTCTAAATAGGGTTCAATTTTATTTTTTGTATTAATAGGATCCAAAATTTATGGATCACTAGTGTAAATAGAATAAGTATTTCTTGCTACACTAAATAACGTGATGTGTGTGATAATTTCATCTAATTAAGTGACTTTCAAAATAGGCTATATTTTTATAAATCTGATAATGAGTCATTTAAGTAATTGGTATGTAGATTGCTTGTCTTATTGAAGACGTTTTAGTAATCATTAATAAATAAGAATCATGAAAATTTTAGTAATTGGAGGAACCGGCTTAATCGGTTCAAAAACGGTAACCAAGCTCCGGCAGAAGGGACATAATGTGATTGCAGCAGCACCTTCAAATGGTATCAATACCATTACAGGCGAAGGGTTAACTGAAGCTGTTAATGGCGCAGATATCGTTATTGATTTAGCAAATTCGCCTTCCTTTGAAGATAAGGATGTAATGGAGTTCTTTGAAACTTCAGGTAGGAATTTATTGGCAGCGGAAATTAATGCAGGCGTTAAACATCATATTGCGCTTTCCGTAGTGGGTACGGATAGACTTCAAGAGAGTGGTTATTTTAGGGCAAAACAAGTCCAAGAAAACTTAATCAAAAAATCAGGTATTCCCTATACAATAATCCATTCTACACAATTTATGGAATTTTTAGGAGGGATTGTGTCCGCTGCCAATCAAGGGAATGAAATAAGACTTTCATACGCGAAAATTCAACCGATAGCAGCAGAAGATGTATCTGCTATGGTAGCAGAAATAGCTTTGGATATCCCTAGAAATGGAATTATCGAAATTGGTGGACCAGAACGATTTATGCTTTCAACTCTTGTACAAGAATATTTGAATCTTATAAAGAATCCAATAAAAGTTCAATCAGATAAGAACGCTTTGTATTTTGGGGCTCCCTTGGAAGAGCTGACTTTAATTCCAAATGAGGATGCGAAATTGGGTTCGTTAACTTTTGAAAAATGGTTTCCTAACCGCCCTCAAAGAGCCTAAGTCTTTTATCTAGCTTTTATGGTCTATTGGGATTTCTAATTTAATGTGGCATTTTGGAATTTTGACAGGGTTGTACTCATAGGAATTGAAATTACTCTTGTTGATATATGCAAAAGTAAAGGTTTTTAAAAACTATATTCAACTTAAAAGGCCTGTAATTTTAAATTCTAAAAGACCATAAAAGCTAATTCATACATTAAAAAAAATATTATGAAAACATTACAACGTTCAGAGATAAGACTGCCTCAAATTGAAGGCGACGAAAATTTATTTTCTAGAAAATCTTTGGCCAAAGATTTTGGAGGATTAATGAATCCAATTGTAGGGATAGAACATTTTGAATTAACACGAGATGAACTCTATAAATATGGGAAAGATAATGTATATGTTATAAATTATATCTTTGATCGGTCTGCTCCTTGTTACATTATAAATGCTAGTGAAAATAAAAGATTACTAATACCTGGTAGCCTGGTTTTTACGTCACAGGATAACCGAATTATTCCTTCTGAATTTCCGAATCTCAAGGGTAAGATTGTAGAGGGACTTCAACTAGTTGTAAAATTACCAGCAAAAAAAGACAAACTGCATTTCGAAAATTTAATTATTGAAAAAGAGCAAATACCTGAAATTAATAGGGGTGGAGTAAGAGTAAAAGTGCTCAGTGGGCAAACAGGACCCATTACAAATACTATTCAAGTAATAAATACACTAACCTTTTTGCATATTTTTTTAGATAAAGGAATGGAATTTGAGCATTTAGCTCCAATAAAATGGTCTGTGACTTTGATGGTTATGGAAGGACGCATGGATTTTTCCACCTCAGAGGAAACTATTGAAATTGAAGAAGGAATGACTCTATCGATGGGAAATTCTGATGTAGAAGAAAATTTGAAATTTACAGCAATAACACCTTGTGAAATAATTGTGGTTTCTGGAATTCCCAAATTTGAATCAAATATTCCCACTGAAACCCTTTATTGGAATCCAATGTCTTTTTAAGGTTCTATGGAAACAACCATTTAGGAGGTATTGTAAAGCACCCAAATGGTAGCATGTATAACCCATTTCATAATTAGGGACTTTGAAATGCTGCTTTTTTTGAAGTTAAAACCTTCTTGTTGCCTATGTATTGTATACAACATTAAATTAATGGGTTATATCATTTAACAGAAATTACTTGGTATTTCAATGGAAGATTCGATTATAATGCAAATATAGTTGAACTAAATAGGGCAATAAGGGCTAGGTTTTTATATTTCTTGAATTTCTCAATTCTCGAATCCACACCTTTGATTTTTGATGAAAATAGGATATAAAGGGAGGGAAAAGTATAGCGCCATCCCATGAGGTTCTCATGGAAATTTCTACCGATTGCCTTGAAATGGAATTGGCAGTTATAATGAACTAAGGTACTAAGGTATCCCGTTTAAAAAATAAGAAGACACAATTAAATACCACTAAATACATTAACCAATAAACCATTAGACCTTGATTTTTAAGTGCTTATTTCTCATTGTAAGCGATTAACTATATATCGTTCATGAGCTTGTATTTTCACTTTATATAGGGTGGGTAAAATATAATATAAAAGATTATACAATTGATAATCAATTAGTTAAAATATTGGCATACGGATTGTAATTCTTCTATAAAGTAGTTTTAGTATCAATATAATAACCTTATTCATTAAATCATACATCATGAAAAAACTAAGTAACCTTTTTCGAAATAGCAAAGGACCAAAACGCTCCAATAGTAATTTTAATACCAGTAATTATTTGCCAATAGGTAATAGCTGTGAAGGATGTGAATTTTCAGAGCAACGGACAAACCTAGATGAAAATCCATTTATAGCCACAGAATTAGGAGCCTATTAGCATTTCGTGAATTTTAATTTTTTTTTAATTTTTAAATACATTTATTATGCATGAATTTTTAATTATGATCCATAGAGATCTAACTAGTAAAAACCCTAAACCTTCACCTGATCAATTAAAATCCGCCATGAAACCTTATCAAGAGTGGATTGCGGGAATAGGAGCTGAAGACCAATTAGTGGGAACCCCTAAACGTTGGGATTTAGAGGGATTTGTCATTCAGCAAGGCAAAAAGGAGGTCAAAATTAGCAACGGACCATTTGGTACTGGGAATAATTCCATAGGTGGTTTATTCTTGATTAAAGCTGACACATATGATGAGGCAGTCAAAATTGCTGAAGAATGCCCAATTATTCAATATGGTGCGGTTGTAGAGGTTAGAATGGCAATGCCAGTAGCGTAATTTGTTAAAATGGTTTGCCTCCAAATTTACTGGAGGCAAACTACTACTAACCAAATGTTATTTATATTTCAAAACAAAGTTTGAGTACTTAAAATTTTAATTCTTAAAAAGATAAATCATGAATAATCGAATAAATTTATTTGTAAAAGGTAAAAAAGCGGCAAGTACCTTATTTGGGATAAGCGCCTATTTAAAGGAATCAACAATTGAAAAAAAATTATTGGAATTGATTGATTTTAGGGTTTCTCAAATCAATAAATGTGCCTATTGTTTAGATATGCATTCTAAAGAACTACGTGCTTTAGGTGAAACCGAACAACGAATATACGGATTAAGTGCTTGGAAAGAGACGCCATATTATTCGGATAGAGAAAGAGTGGCCTTAGCTTGGGCTGAAGCTGTTACATATGCTGAGGTATCAGATGAAATTTATAATTTAGCTTTGTCGGAATTTTCGGAGGAAGAATTAATAGATCTAACTCTTGGAGTTACGGCAATTAATACATGGAATCGATTGAATTTAGCTTTCCCAAATATTCCTGGTAGTTATAAAGTAGGTCAATTTTAAGATGCATTTCTTAGTAAAGTAGAAAGCTCTAATTTTTTTGGAGCTCTCTACTCTTAACTAGGCCTATACTAGTTGTTTGAGTATACCATTCAATGATAGGAGCTATTCAGTATGATTTAATTCTCTGGAAAATTGCTTAATTCAACCAATGAATTCCTTTGGAGGTAGACAAAAGAAGACTTTTAGAAATATGCATTTAGAATTTATCTATTGAAGTTTAGCCATGTATGAATCGTATAGGGAAACCTAATTGGGGTCACTCTATAAATAAATAATAAATTCAATCACAAATAGCATACAGAAAGCGCTATAATGAACTAGTTCGATTAGTATAACAGTTTTTCTAATGATTAGTTTTTTACAAACTTAACCTACTTAAATTACTACATTTTTGTGTAAATTATATGAATTAATTCACCCGCCATTTCAAAGTATCATGCTCTACTTTTCTTTAGGTTACTCTAGAACTAACTCAAATTATTTCCAGATGGAAAACTAAGTATTAACTTAAATAGGGGTATAATAAAAGATTTATATTTTTTAGAGGTATTCATAAATATACTTAACTCTATTACCATGACGATTATACTAATAGAGCTGGTGGGGTTACCAAATGCTTCAATGCTTTTTATTGTTCAAATGAACAAGTAACTTTTTTATTTTTTTGTTGCATAAGAAGGTGTAGTAAATTCAGAAATTGCAGAATTTTTTCGAGATAGAGATATTTGGGTAATAGAATTTAACTGTTCATATTCGGATATAAGTTTCCTTAAAAAGTTTAGGTATTTTATAGCATATCTTTCGTGATAGCGATTTATAACAATTGTGTCTTCAAATTGCGGATCTTTATTGAGCTCACTATACAGTTTTGGATAATCCTTTTGTATTTTTAATAAAATTTGAATTATTTCTCCATATATTGGACTTGGTATCTTACCTATAGTTGGGACTTTAAAATTTTTAAATGACATAATTTTAGTGATTTCGTTTATGTATCGATTCGGCTATTTTTAAAAATGGCAGGGCTATTGATTTTAGAAGAATTTTCAGGTAAAGTATGGGGCCTTCCGTGAAGAAGGTGATCCCATACTAACAAACAACCAACCTGAAAACCAACTCAACTTATCTTTTAAATAAATTTTACAATTTTTGCTATTTAAATAATATCCTTAATTCTTTAAACTCAATTTAAGTAGGTTCCTTAGATTGAATTTGCTCTATTTATTACTATTTAAACAATTGGCGTGCCATTGATTTAATTTCCTTAAAATCAGACAATTACGTGTTTTTACTTGCTGTAATACTAACTTTATTTCGTCATCACACTATACCAATACCGAAATAAAGTGAGTCAAATTAGAACAATCAAATACCTCTATCATGCTTTTTTTAATTGATGCGATTAGGGATGATTTAGAAGTTCCAATTTCGTTTCAGTTTTCTTATAAAGTAGCAGGCGATGATTTTTGGTAACGGCACTTCCTATTGATCAACCTTAAAGAAAATGAATTGCATTATTTTATGTTAAGTGGTCCAGGTTTGTTGAATTGTACTGTTTTAGTGTAGTTATAGCAATGAAATATATAGGATAGCCTATTCAATCGTATTACCCGACGATTCCATAGAGCGTTAAAAGGCATGAATTCTTTTGAAATTTTAAGAGACTTGAGCTTATTAGAGAAGGTAAGGTTTTTCTAAAGGGGATATATTTTAAGAGGCTGAATTATCTAAGTTCCTTTTTTAATATAACAAAGCTCCATAATTAACTTATAGATCAGTTATTTTCTACTAAAAAAATGTTTCTATTGTATGAGTACTATATTTCGTGTTATCGGTAAATAATTCCTCATATATGAGAAAATAATAAACATATACAATTGTTAAAATGCTAATATATAATACATTATCTGTGGTATAGAACTTGCATTTTAAAAAAAAATAATCGGTGAGGAGATACGTAATTAGGTATGTAGTTCTATCAAATATGGGATTAAATCATATACGAAATCTGGTTTTACAGATAGAGACTTTTCATAGTAGGATTAATTTAATTTTAGGATGATGAAACAAGTAGTTAAAGGAATACACCACGTTACAGGTATTGCAGGTAGTACACTTAAAACCATTGATTTTTATACCCGAATTCTTGGTTTGCGCCTTGTAAAGAAAACAGTGCATCTAGATGATCCGAGTATTTATCAATTTTATTTTGGAAATACTTTTGGAGATCCAGGCACTTTGCTCTCTTTGATACCTTGGGGAACTTTTTTCTCAAAAACATTTAATTTAAATAGTGCAGCTCAAATAGCATTTACTATTCCATCAAGCGCTTTTCAGTTTTGGTTACAAAGATTTGAAAAGGAGCATGTGATTCACGATAAGCCAAGTTCAAGATTTAAAGAAAAATTCATAGCTTTTAAAGATCCAGATGGACTTACCTTAGAATTGGTAGCCAACAATCAGGATGAAAGAACGTCAGTTATTACAGAGGATATTTCAAAAACAAATGGAATTAGAGGTATTTTTAGTTGTACCTTGATTTGTAATGATTATGTACCAATTTCTAAAGTCCTTACCAATATTTTGGGTTATAAAAAAGTTTGTCAACATAAAAATAGGTATAGGTATACAACTGACACAAAAAGTTCCGCCGCTATAATAGATTTAGTTCAAATGCCTACAAGCAAAATTGTTTCAAATACCTTTGGTGGAATTCAACATATTGCCTTTGAGGTACAAAGTGAGCACGAACTTTTTGAAATAAAAATGGCATTAGATGCTATCGGCTTACATCCGACGCCTATTATTGACAGTGTTTATTTTAAATCAATTTATTTTAACATTGGCGAAAATTTTCTATTTAAAATTGCTACTCATACTCCTGGCTTTACAGTCGATGAATTATTGGGAGACTTAGGAACCAATTTGAAACTACCCGAAATTTATAAAAATAGTAGATTTTTTGTAGAGCGGATCTTACCACCTTTAAACTTTACATAACTTGATCAATGTCCGAAAAAGATAGAGGGTTTAGATTTTTTGATTTTGGACATCAATAAAAAGTAGTTGGCATATTATGCTAGTTGGATCATATATCCTTTGATTTATAAGTAACTTATAAACCTGAATTATTGATAATCTTTTTCATTTTGTGTATAGAAATGGATTCATAAACAAATTTCCAATCTCTCCCTTTTATTTAAAATTATAGAAAGTTTTAGTCCTAAGTTTTATTTCTATACGGTATTCACCACTGCTAATTTCTTTATTTTATTTCATTTATTCTGCAAAGAAAAACAAAATCTGATTTATTGTTTAAAGTGCACGTTATTTCGGGGATGATTCCGTGAGTTAACGAAATATAGTTGAAAATAAATTTCAAAAAATTGATAAGTTGTTGACTTGTAAATAGTTCATTATCGGCATTAAAATTGTAAATCTTCGGTAGCCTAGGGTTCAATATGACTATTTTACATAGCATACCGTGGAAATTAAACAAAACAATTAAACAAAAGTCGTTGAAAAAAGAACTATTAATTATTGGTGGTGGGTTAGCTGGATTTTGGAGTGCCATTAGTGCAATTCGTCAAAGCCGCGAGATTAAAAAGAGGGATATGGTCAATATTACACTAATTAATCCCGATAATATTGTAACAATTCATCCCACCCTAAATCACGAATCATTGGTGGGCTTAAGTTTTGAAATGGATCGGTATTTTGTGCCATTAGGTGTACATCAAATTTTTGGTCGAGTATTGCAAATTTTTCCAAATGCCAATCAGGTAGTTATTGATGTGGGAAATAACCATCAAGTAGTGAACTATGACTATCTTATATTGGCATCAGGAGCGACTATTAAATTACCTAAAATAAAAGGAATACATAAAAGTTTTAAACTAGACTCTTTTAAAAGTGCTTTAAAATTAGAAAATCACCTAATAGGATTAGCAAGAAAAGCGCATAAACAAGAGGGGGATAATACAATTTTAGTTATAGGATCTGAATTTAAAGGATTGGAGATTGCCGTACAAATACAACAATTGGCTCATATGTTATCAATCAACTTACCTAACAAAAAGGATTTATTTAAAATAATTTTAATTGATGAGGAAAATCAGTTAGCTAGCAAGTTCTCTAAACATTGTAGAGTTTATATTGAAGAGATGATTTCTTATCAGAACATCAATGTTCGATTAAATAGCAGCATAAAAACTATCGATTCTCACGGAGTTTTTTTAAGTAATGGAGATCATATATCTTCCAAAACAGTAATTTGGACTAAAGGTTTAATGGCTAATTTTTTGACTACCTTTTTTGAAGGATCACGTGATTCATTTAATAGGCTGATGGTTAATTCTTATCTAAAACTACCTGAATATCCTAATGTGATTGCGGCTGGTAATGTAGCACATCTAATAAAAAACTCCCAAAACGATTTAATACTAGATTGTCAATATGCACAGTTTGAAGGCAGATGGGCTGGGAATAATGCCATAAATGATCTTTTTGATATTCCATTAAAAAATTATGAAAGGTTAGATCATTTTCCTTGCGTTGACTTAGGAGCACCCCCACAGATATCGAGTGATAACTTTGATGCAGAGGTGCAAAATAAAATATACAATCAATTTTCAAAAGAACGATATATTAACAATACAACCATTTTCCCTTGGCAAGATATAGAAGCTACAGTTTCAGGATCTTATCCAGAATTAATAATTAAAAATTAGAAGGGTCATTTAAAAAAAATAAAATTAGAGAATATGAGTACTGAAATTCAAACAAAGATTTCAAAGGTGGTTAACTACGAATACGATCCCAAAATCAGTAAGCAAACCAGAGCTTTTTTAAAGCGATTAAATAGCACAAAAGTCCCTCCTTTAGAAAAGCTGACACCACTTAAAGCAAGGAAGCTTTTAGTGAATACCCAAGCCGTAGTAAAAGTAAACCTACTAGGCATTGAAACTTCCGAAAAGCTAATTTATAGTGATGGATACAAATTTAAACTTGATATCATAAGACCGGAAGGTGTGCATAAAACATTACCTGCTTTTATCTTCATTCATGGAGGAGGTTGGGTCTTGGGAGACTTTGCAACTTATAAAAGAATGGTTAGAGATTTAGTGGTTTTATCGGGTATTGCCGCAGTATTTGTTAATTATACTCCAGCACCTGAAGCAGTATTTCCTCGAGCTATTAATGAAATTTATGCAGCATCAAAGTGGGTTGCTGATCATGGTGAAATAATAAATATAGATGGGACTAGACTTGCAATTGTAGGGGATAGTGTTGGAGGCAACATGACAGCAGTAACCGCCCTAATGGCAAAGAAATTTGGTGGTCCTCAAATAAAATGTTTGATTATGATGGGGCCGGTTCTTGACGCAAATTTTACTACAAAATCCTACCAACATTTTGGCCAAGATCGTTTGCTAACAACATCACTAATGAAGTGGATGTATGATCTATATATTGAAGATTCCTCTAAGGGAAAGGACATATTTGCTTCTCCACTTCAGGCGAGCTTAGAAGATTTAAAAGACTTACCACCAACTTTGATTCAAGTTGCAGAAAATGATGTTCTACGTGACGAAGGGGAAGCATTTGCACGAAAATTAGATGAAGCAGGTGTCCCCGTTACATGTATTCGGTATAATGGTATGATACATAATTTTGGTTTGTTAAACGACCTGGCTGAATTACCTGCAGTTCAATCATTATTAATTCATGCCGCTGCGGAATTACAAAAGCACTTATTGTAGCTATTTTAAAACAAGCCAATAAGTATAATTTTTTAACATTTAAAATTTTTAAAACTATGAATACACAAATGAAAAGTAAAATTAGACTATTAATTTTTGCCCTAGGGCTATTATTATCTTCCCATTTGCAGGGGCAAAAAAGACCTTTGGGAGTGAAAAATATTGTATTAGTCTATGGTGCCTTTGCGGACGGCTCTAGTTGGAATAAGGTTATTCCAATTCTAGAAAAAGAAGGGTTCATGTCATTGCTGTTTAAAACCCACTTCTTTCTTTGATAACTGATGTGGAGGCAACCAATAGGGCTATTGAACAAATGAAAGGTCATGTATTTGTTGCTCACTCTTGGGCAGGTGTCGTTATAACTGAAGCTGGAAATAATTCAAAAGTCAAAGGATTAGTATATACCTGTGCCTTTGCTCCTAATGATACCGAATCATTAGAAGATGTTGCAAAAACGTATCCTCTAGCATCTGGAAATAAAGAGGTGCAAATAAGTACTTCAGGGTTTTTATCACTTTCATTAAAAGGATTACAGGAAGAATTTGCACAAGATTTACCTCAAATTGATAAAGAGATCATGTATGTAACTCAAGGTGCTTGGGCCGCAAAGTGCACCACCGAAAAAATATCCAATGCAGCATGGAAAATAAAACCGAGTTGGTTTATAATTGGCACTAATGATCATATGATTAATTCAGAGTTACAAAGGGCAAAAGCTAAGAGGTTAAAAGCGAATATACTAGAAGTCAAAACTAGTCACGTTCCGATGCTCTCACAACCAGAAAAGGTTGCTGGATTTATTATAGAAGCCGCAAATAATTCACATTAATTATAGGGTTTATGAGTGTTTACCTATAGCATGAAATGTTGAAGTTACTTTGTGCCTGCTGGGGATCAAAAGATCTCCAGCAGTATGTGTTTAGTTATTTTAATATGTCTTAATTTAGGGGAAATCACTACAATTATCTATTTTTTAAAGGTTTTAAATTTAGTTTAATGGCTTAGAATAATAACCTATAAAACGATCAATACACCTAAAACTTAATTCAATCAAAAAATATAATTATGAAATTGACCTCAATTCTTCGGAAATTCTTGATGGCATTATCTGGAATATTCCTTATTAGCTTTTTAACCCTCCATGTCTCCCTTAATCTGACCTCTATAATTAGTGCTGATTTATTTAATAAAGTCTCTCATTTTATGGGCTACAATCCTTTAGTGCAATATGTGGGACAACCTATTTTAGCTTTTGGAGTTTTTTTTCATTTTACTATGGGATTTGTTCTAGAAATTCAGAACAGTCGGGCAAGACCGATAAAATATTATTATAAAAAAAATGCAGCTACATGGGTGTCCAAAAATATGATCATCACTGGAGGATTTATATTGTGTTATTTTTGTGTGCATTGGACAGATTTCTGGTTTCAAGAACTCAATTATAAATTTATTGCAATGAATGTACCAGAACCAGAACGTTATTATCCTGAGCTTGTTCATAAATTTAAAAATCCATGGAGATTACTTTTTTACTGCACTGCCTTTGTCATGTTAGGTCTGCATCTATGGCATGGATTTTACTCGTCTATGCAGTCCATTGGATTTGATAATAAATACGCTAAATTTTTAGGAAAAGTCGGTAAATTATTTGCTATTGTTGTGCCTGCATGTTTTGTAATTATTGCCACTGTGCACCATTTTTTTCATTAAATCTGAGCTCAAAATAGGGAACTCTAAACGATAGATTAACTTTATTAAAATTGAAAAGTTGTTTTAATCAATAAAGTAGGAATCGTTGTATGTTACTTTTTTCGGGGTCTTAAATTCTTCCCACCAAACTGAATAATTTAGAATTAAACTTATCGAAGTAAATAAATGTTTAACTTTAAAATAGTATCTTCAAGAGTATAAAGGGTAGTGCATGTGTAAACGATGTCCCTTAACGAACATCTTAGACACAAACAATGTAAATCAAATATGTTAGAAATTTTCAAAAATCATATAAACAAATTTATACAAGTTTCTGACGATGAATTCGAAGAAATTATAAAATCTTTTGACACTAAGGAAGTAGCTAAAAAAGAAAACCTAATAGAGGAAGGACAAATTTGCAAACATCATTATTTTGTATTGAGCGGCTTGCTAAGAAAGTTTTTTATCAACGAAAAAGGTTTAGAGCAAACCACTGAATTTGCAATAGAAACCTGGTGGCTTACCGATAACTTTGCCTACGAAAACCAAGTCCATACAGAATTTTATATTCAAGCTGTAGAAAAATCAAAGATACTTTATATCACTCAAGAGAAGCAGGAAAAGCTATTAAAGGAATTTCCGATAATGGAACGCTATTTCCGTTTTGTTTACCAACGAGCTTATGCAGCAGCCCAAAAGCGTTTTCAATTTCTTTTTTCCTTTTCAAAAGAAGAATTTTATTTGCAAGCTGTTAAAAATCATCCCGGATTTATCCAACGTGTTCCCCAATATTTAATCGCTTCATATCTGGGATTCACTCCCGAATATTTAAGCGAAATTCGAAAGAGGCTTCTTTCTTAAACCAGTTTAAGTTTTTCCCTATTCTAATTCTCCAATTTTGCATTGAACAATTTTAAAAGAATAATACAATGCAAAAACGATTAAACATTAAGGAAGTTGCTCCAAATGCGCTACAAGCGATGATTGGCTTAGAAATCTACCTTTCAAAGGCTTCCATTTCAAAGACAACCAAAGAACTTATAAAAATCCGTGCTTCACAAATTAACGGTTGTGCATATTGTATCAATATGCACACTCAAGATGCAATCAAAAATGGCGAAACGAACCAGCGAATTTTTCTGCTGAATGCATGGAGAGAAGCTCAGGATATTTTTACGGAAGAAGAAAAAGTAGTATTGGCTATAACAGAAGAGATAACATTAATCCATCAAAATGGGTTATCTGACCAAACCTACTCAAACGCCTTACAGTTTTTTAGCGAAACCCAAATTGCAGATATCATCACAGCTATTATTACCATTAATCTCTGGAATAGGGTTGTACTAAGCACTCACCTACTGATAGGACAAAGTCTTGCATAAGACTTATGAAATTGAAAAATCACAGGTTCAATAGCCTGTGATTTTTTTACATAATGAGTATTCGGGTAATCTAGCTTTGACAAACCCAAAGTACATCACTGATACATTATAAGTAGCTAGCTTGCAATAAAAGTGAGAACCATAAACTCAACAATATGCAATTTGAAACATAAAGACAGAAGGTAACATTGGTAACTGTTGTGCAAGCCTTTAAAATGTTAAATTACCAACTCAAATAAGCCACTCTAAGGTTTTTTTCTTTTTTTTATTACATGGATTTAGACCAAATTCATACCCGTTAAACGGATTTATCGACTGCTGTCCCTCTGTTTTTCAGAGCAAAAAACAAGTCGAGCATTCCTGCTCCGCTTTTTACTGTTTTTGAGTGAATTTCAGATACTTTTTGAGGTTGTAGGCAATGGCGGAGAGCTGCATACACTTGTTTGCCTGTTTTGTCCAATGGTATTTACCTTATCGAATACCACAACGGGGATATGGTCCATGTTTTGAAGCCCGGTACCATGAAGGAGGACTTTGTCAGTATTTTAGAACGGTTTATAAAGCAAAGGAAAAGGGCTTGACTTTGGGTGAATCAAAAATATAAAAAGTATGTAAGGTAAAAGGGGCAAACAATTATTATGAGGTTGCTAATGAAAAGGAAAGAATAGATGACCTACTACAAAGCACTCTCAAATCCTTTACCATAACTAATCGCACCAGTCTCGAAATACCTTTAGGACGTATTCTAATACGACCTGAAAGCAGGTTTTGCGTAATGTGCGCATAAATAGTTCCCCCCTTAAGAAACGCCGCAATCGATTATTCTTTATGGGGATATTTTATACCGAAAAAGGCTTTAAAAAAGTAACCCCGACAATTATATGATTATCAGAGTTGTGAACTACTCGAAGTGGGAGTTTTGAAAAACTGGTTTAGGCCTAGATTTTGGTGCGTCTGAGATTGGAGATGTGGAGTGCGAACGAATTACCTACCTTTATCATGAGTTTAGTGTTTTTTTTTAAATTGAAGGATTGTTTTCTGCCTAGAAGTAGGTCAAATAAAACTTGTTTTTATTTATGTATTTTCTGATAATTAAAATCTTGAGAATTCTAAAGTACACTACTTTTTGTTATAAATTTATAATTTTATTAAATATTAAATCAAGTCAAAAACATAAATTTGTGAAAATCTTAATAGTGGATGATCATTTTGTAATACGACAAGGTGTGAAAAATATTCTTCATAAAAGTTTAAAGGATGTTTATATTTTTCATGAAGGCACCATTGCAACGGCACTGGAAGTTATACAAAACGAAACATTGGATCTAGTGATTCTAGATGTGTGCTTTCCGGAAGGAAGTAGCTTAAAATATCTACAGCAGATCATGGGGACAAAACCCGAATGTAAAATATTGATTTTTTCAGCACTTAATGAGGAACAACATGCTTTGCCCTTTATATATGGTGGAGCCCATGGCTATCTGAACAAGTTAAGCTCAGAAGAGGAATTACAAAATGCGGTGAACACCATATTGGAAACAGGAAAATATTTTAGCGATACACTGAAAGAAAGAATCTTAAACAACGTTATAGACGGAAAACAAACGGTTAGCGTAAATACATTGGCGGAAAGGGAAATGGAAGTGGCCAAACTTTTGATAAAGGGAGAAGGCAATCTCGAAATATCCAATAGACTTAATCTTCAAAAATCCACGGTAAGTACCTACAAAAAAAGAGTTTTTGAAAAGTTAAAAATAAATAATGTAATAGAACTTGCAGATATTTTTAGATATTATGGCAAAGAGGAATAAATATTAAAATACAATTTAATGCGAGTGCCTTTCCCCAAACTACTTTCTATTTTAATCTGGGCATTCATGATCATAAGGAGTTCGGCTATTATCCCGATTCCCAAACCTTTATCTGCACCCTGATGCCCTTCAATCTTCTCGGCATCATAATTGGATACTATATGCTGATAATATTTTAATTTATCGCGAGACATACCAAAGCCTGTATCCTCTATAGTAATGAGGCTTGTTGTTTTCTCTTGCTCATGTTTTAAGATAATGGTTCCACTATAAGTGTTCTTTATGGCATTGTCCAATAAATTGTGAATGACAATAGAAAAAAGTTGTTTATTAAGGGTAATAAACAACTGCGGCTCAATTTTATTTATTACGGTTATTTTTCTTAAAATGAAGATGTTTTCGAATACGGTAATTTTCTCGTTTACCAACTCGAAAAGATTAAAGGATTGGAAACTTGTTTCCTTCAAATTTTCATTGGTTTTGGCATATTCCAATAGGTTATCTATATACTGGATCAATTGCACCGAAGAACTATAAATGGATTTTGCATTCATGCTTATGCTCTCTTTGCCTTCATCCAGATTTTCGTAAATGTGCTTACCCGTAATAGACAAATACTTTAATGGTGTCCTTATATCATGGGTCAGTGACGCCAAAAGGTTTTTATGACCAAGTACTTGTTCATTAAGATCGTTCCTTGTCTTTCTTAAAGTACCAACGGTTGATTTTAATTGTGAGGTACGTTCCGCAATTTTTCTTTCCAGAAGAATATTCTTATGGCGAACATAGCGCAGTCTAATTTGAACTCCAAGATAAACCAGATACACTACAAACAGTACTGCTCCGACCATAAACCATGTAGTTTGCCAAAAGGCCGGTTCAATTTTAAATACAAAGGTCCTGTACGTATAAGTAGAATTGAACCCCGCCATTTTTCGTGCCGTTATGGTGTAATTCCCAGGGGAAAGGGAAGTGTAGGAAATATTATTTTCATTATTTATATAGGTCCAATCGTGCTGGCCCCCTCCTTCCAATTTTACCATTATTTGGTTATTATAGGAATTTCCGTAATGGGGACTGGAAAAGTAAAAGGTTATACGTTCCGTTTTTCTGTCAATGGAAATCTCTTCCTCTGGATGGACTACTTTTTCGTCCAAGATAATTTTATCCAAAAATATATCGTATTTGGGCAGTTTGGGATGAACGGAATTTGGATCAAAACTTAAAATTCCCATAAGAGAAGGAAAAGAGAATACGTCATTGGATTGCTTTATGGCACAGGGATAGCACCCGCCATTAAATTCATTGGTGTAAAATCCGGCGCTCTTATCGTAATATTGATAATAGACGTTCCCAATTTTATGCGCGGCATACTCATAAAGTGACTTTTTAGCTACTTGAAACAGCCCTTTGTTCGTGGAAATCCAGAAATAACCTTTAGTATCCTCAAGGATACAATGTGAAGTGGCCAAGTATCCATTCCTATCCATTGGAAAAGAAAACACATTTCCACTCCGGTATAGGAAAATTCCCTGTCCATAGGTAGTGATCCAAACCTCGTTCCCAGTCCTATATAGACTTCTTACTTCTGGGGAGCCAAGGCTTTCCACTTTTTTCAATTGAGGCAATTCTTGGCCTAGGTCCAATGTGTAGATTCCAGTATTGGAACCGACCACATACCGATCTTTCTGCTCTTCTACTATATATGAAATGTTTGTTCGGGGCATTACAATCTTTTCTGGAAATGGTTTGGGAACACCTAAATCCAAACTATATAGCACTCCTTTTCCTTCAACAGCATCGTAAGTGCCCACCCAAAGGGAATTATTGATAAGGTTCAGACTGGTAATCTCCCTCTCAAATGTCCAGGTATCGAATTTTTTATAATTGCCCTCCTTTTTATATCTATAAAGTCTATTTTGTTCCTTTATCCAAATATGATCTTCATTGTCAAAAGCAAGTAAGTACCTATCGGTGTTATTTTGGAATTTTAGTTTCCCTTGAAATTTTCCATTTGCCAAAAGATCGCCGGAGGGGTTCAATAAGGTAGAATCATTGATTGCCGCTAGGGCATATTCTACTTGGTCTGGATTGTTTGGATTCATTAATACGGTCTTAAAAACCTTTTCCGTGACAATACAGAATCCCTTGGTATTACTTCCTATATATAAAATTTTATTGGGGGAATCGTAATATATGGAATACACTTCAAAGGATGTAAAATCAAAATCTTCAACAATACGTTCCCTGGTTATGGATCCCGACACCTTTTTCAACAGATATATGTTTTTGTCAGAAAATAAGAATGTCTGGCCTACATTATCATTTATATAAATGTCCTTCCTTTTCTCAGAATCTAAATGAAGTGAAGTATTTTCAAGGGTTCCATTGTTTACCCAAAAAAGCTCCTTATTATTTTTTAATACAAATAAACTATCGGCAAGAATAAAAAACTGGTCGCCTACCACGGTAGGAAAATGATATTCTTTTAAGGCAGAATTGTCGTCAAATTCCTTTATGGAATCATGGCCGATCAAGAACCTTGTTTTGCCGTTGGCCTTCAGTTGGAGGTACAGATCTTTATATATGACTTTATTCCCGGAATATTTTTGTTGTTGGGCTTTTAAGAGTGCTTTAAGATGACCCTGACCGAAATCGTTTATCCTTTGGATTTGATGGCCCTTTATCAATAATGTCTCCCCAAGGACGTTGGAAATGGTAATACTGTCCTTTTGGATGTCTCCATCAAAAAATAACATTCTATTGGCAGAAAAACCATCTAAATATTGATTGTACAATTTAAACCCTTGCCCATCATACCGAACGATCCCATTTTCGGTAGATAGCCATACATAACCATATTTATCAGGGGTTATGTCCTTTATACTATTTTGGGGCAGACCCTCACTATCGGTATACCAAGTGACGGTGTATTTAGGGCTTTGTGCATATATCCCGTTCGATAGGAAAACAATATATACCAAAATAAGAATTTTCAAGCAGTAAATAAAGGGGAGTTTAGGCTTCAAGGGAGTGCTATGGTTGATAGTGGGGGTTTTGAACTATATAAAGATACCATTACAAGGTTAAATAAACATCAACAAATATGGTGAAATATTCTATGTAGTACAAGTTCTACAAGATTACAAAACATATACTACACAATATCCTGATTGTTCTTCCCTATTTCCCCGTTAGTAGAACATTGTTCATCAAAAAGGAATCAAGTCAAGACGACTTCAATCAAATGATTATATGAAATGAGCATGACCGATATCCGGTCGCAAATACGAATGAAAATATGCGAATTACATATGACCGTTAAAAAACAATAAGTATTTACATATGAAAAATTTTATGCTGCTTTTCTTATACCAAAAAAAACTGAACTATTTTATCGTCTTTTTTTTACTCCATATAGGACTACAAGCTCAAGAGATTTGTAATAATGGGGTAGATGATGATGGTGACGGGTATGTGGACCAATATGACCCGGATTGTTATACCGTTCCTGCGCCTACCTGTTTTGCTCCCGCCCCGGCACCCAATTTTCAAATAGAACTTGGCCTTCAGGGACCGGCCAATACATTGGATGTATCCATATCTCCTACCATTGGGGACATAGATGGCGATGGTGTTCCCGAGATCATTGCACCCTTGGGAAATAGTGCAACAGGCTACACCACCTATCATGTTGTTGGTGGTGTATTACAGGATGCGGGTATTAACTTTAATATACCATTACGCGCACCCGTAAATGGTACCGTGGTACAGCCTGCGATCGCTGATATAGATAGGGATGGCAAGGCTGAAGTTATAACCGTTGGAACAAATGGTGACGTTTATGTATTTGCCCATACAGGGGGTAATGCAACTACGTATAAGTTTATTTCCAATACTCCCACAACCATTGTATATGGATCCCCTAGAATAGCGGATATCGACGAAGACGGCGTGCCGGAGGTTATAGTGGGGAACCACGTGTTTAGATTTGATCTGCTTGCACAAACTTTAACCCTCGTGGTTAATATACCGACCAATTTGCCGAGGGGCAGGGATAATGCCAATTGGGGCGCTGATATAGTAGTAGTCGATATTTTACCGTCCAATCCCGGAAAGGAAATTGTGGCTGGGTCTGTTGTATACGGTGTAGACATGGTTAACGGTACCTATACTATCTTAAAAAATTTGAATTCCATTGATGGTACCGTATCTTTATATACCGATGGGCCAACAGCGGTAGCCGATCTGGATCTGGATGGCGATCTGGATATTGTTTTTAATAATGGTGCCAGAGTTTATGTTTGGGATCCCGTTGAAGATGCCCTGCTATTGAACGTAGCTTCCGCAGGAGGTAATGCACGTCGAAGCATGCCAACTATATCCAATTTCTATGACGATATTGCAAACAATGGGATGAGCTTGGATTATCCGGAGATATTGATCGGTAATGTCAATATCCTTAGAGCATTTAATCTACAAATTCCAGGTAATATAGTTTGGAGCCTATCAACATCGGATAGTTCTGGACAAACAGGGATAACCTCATTTGATTTTAATGGGGATGGTATTCAAGAACTTATTTATAATGATGAGACCCAGATCCGTATTATAAATGGAAATTCTACTACTCCTGTTGATTTAGCGACTTTTACTTCCGGTACGGGAACATGGATGGAACACCCTGTAGTAGCGGATGTTGATAATGATAACCAGGCCGAAATGATCGCTTTTACCGGGAATCCCGGAGCTGGTTCGGGTCAAGGGCGCATAAATATCTTTAAGGCCGGAGGGGGAACGATATGGCAGCCCGCAAGGAAAGTTTGGAACCAGCGAGGGTATCGGGTGGTGAACATCAATGATGATCTGACCGTACCGGCCCAGGAAACAACCGTTTCCAATTTTATGCCCGCTAGCTCTAACTCTTACAGGGTCCTAAATCAGTTTAACGCACAGCTCAACCCAAATAATCTATTGCTAGAACCAGGAACGGTCGCAGCAACGGATGTGCAATTGAACGCTATACAAAATTTCAATCTGGCTACCGGGGAATTAACGCTTGATCTAAGCGTTTTGGGTGGATCGGATCTACCGGCAGGTACCCCAATAACCATCTATAACGGAGATCCTACCACCACGGCCGCTACTATAGAAGGAACAGGGCTCACTCCTTCAGTTATCACCTCCGGTACCACCCAAACGGTTACAGTTTCCATTACCCCATCGCAAAGCTATAGGCTATATGTAATCGTTAATGATAACGGCTCTATTCCAACTCCTTTTAATCTGTCGACCGATTTTCCATCAACGGGTATGGTAGAATGTGATTATACCAATAACATGGCCTTCTTACAACCACCTATTTATGATACCGATGGCGATGGTAAGAACGATATAGAGGATCTGGATGCAGATAATGACGGTATTTTAAATGTGGATGAATCCCATGGTTACGATCTTTTTGGGGATGCCGATGGCGATGGTATCCTAAATTTTCAGGATGTTAGTCAGGGACCAGGTCCCGGTGATGGATCTATAACGAACTATACAGATGCAAATGGCGATGGAATAGCAGATGTTTTTGATACCGATGGCGATGGAATTATAGATGCCTTTGATCTGGATAGTGATAATGATGGTTGTCCGGATTCCAACGAATATTATGGCGATCCCAATGCAGATGGTGGGGACGGGGGGCAATTCGGACCCGGTCCGGATCCGGTTGCGACCAATATAGATGGAACCGTTTCCAATCCAGCGGCAACCTATACAGGTTTGTTGATGCCCGTTTACACAGCAGTCAACATTTCCATAAATACGGCAATGCCAGATCAAGTAGCCAATATTGGGGATGACATCACCTTTGCACCGGATGTACTGGCTTTAAGGACAACAGATTTTACAACCGACCCGTACACCACAATGGATGCGACTGTAGAATTAACTTATCAATGGTATGTAAGTACCGATGGGGGCACATCGTTTACCATTTTATCCGGGGAAACAAGTTCGACCCTTACTATAACCAATGTACAACTAACAAACGATGGGTATATTTATCAAGTGGTAGTATCCCATGGTAGTGATCGCTGCGTTGTAATAACGGATGATGCCCTATTATCGATCACCCAAAACCCGGCCATCGCCTTGGTAAAGACAGCCAGTATTGCCGGTACGGGCACCGAAGGGGATATTATCACCTATAATTTTACCGTAACGAACACAGGGGATGTTACTCTAACCGGAGTAGCAATAGATGATGCCCTAACGGGAAGTGTCGGTTTGCCGGTAGGTCCATCGACCTTGGCCCCAGGGGAAACAGGCACCGCTACGGCGAGCTATGCCATCACCCAATTGGATATAGAAACCGGTAATGTAAGCAATACCGCTACCGTTACGGGTACGGCACCTAATAGCAGCACCGTAACCGACACCTCGGGAACTGCATTGGACAATGACGATAGTACAGAGACGCCGATAGCCCAAAATCCGACCATCGCCTTGGTAAAAACCTCGGAATATAAGGGAGATCCCTTACAGGCCCAATTAGGGGACCTGATTACTTTTTCCTTTACCGTACATAATACGGGCAATATAAATATAGACAATATTATAGTGGACGACCCCCTCCTGGGAGGGAACATTAGTGGCCCCTTAAGCGGAGATACCAATAATAACAGTATTCTGGAGCCAACAGAAATCTGGGTTTACGAGGCCGATTACAATATTACCCAACCCGAAGTGGATAATGGTGTGGTAGAAAACCAGGCAACTGTAGACGGTACGGGAAGCAATGGAGATCCGGTAAACGATATATCGGGAACATCCGTAATAAATGACGATGAGACCACAACCCTTTTACCTCCCTTTTCAGGAATTTCCTTGGTGAAGACCGCAACCTTCAATGATGAAAACGGAAACGGTTATCCCGAAGCAGGTGAAACGATAGGCTATTCTTTTACCGTTGAAAATATTGGTTATCAGACCTTGACCACAATAACGGTCAACGATCCCATGGTTACGGTTGCAGGTGGTCCTATAGCCAGTTTAGACCCGGGCGACGCCAATAATAGTACCTTTACGGCCAGTTATACCATCACCCAAGGGGATATTGATGCCGGAACTATTCAGAATACCGCTACCGCTACAGGAAAAAACCCTGCCAATGATGATATTTCGGATACCTCAGGAACAGCAGCCAACAACAATGACCCAACAATTAGCATCCTCACGGAAAGCCCGGCCTTGGAAGCTACCAAAATCGGCACGATCACTGTACCGCCCGGGGTCGAGATGATTGCCGTGGGCAACGAGATCAATTTTCTAATTTGGGTCCAGAACACTGGAAATGTGACCTTGCATGGGATTACCCTCTCGGATACTTTTAGGGATGCCAACGGCAACCTGATCGTGCTTGCTTCCGGTCCGAATTTTGAGTATTCGGACCAGGGTAGTGCCGAAGGCGATCTCCAAGTTGGGGAAACAGCAAACTATAGGGCGACCTACATCATTACGCAAACCGAGATCGATGCAGGGGGGATTACCAATAGTGTTGTGGCCAACGGTCTTAGTCCCACCAACAGTCCGGTAAGCGATATCAGCGACGATGGGGTGGACACTGACGGCAACACTGAGGATGACATTACCGAAATCCCTTTTGGTGAGGACCCGTCGATCGAAGCGACCAAGACCGCCTTGATCGCCGATAACGGCGATGGACAGACCGGCGTGGATGACGTGATCACCTATACCATCACCGTTCAGAATACCGGGAACGTGACCTTGGACAATGTAACCTTAACGGATACTATGCAAGACGCTGCTGGAAATCCATTAACGCTTACTACGGGGCCCACCTTTACCAGTTCAGACCAAGGCAGTTCGGCAGGGAATCTGTTAGTGGGCGAGAGCGCAACCTATACGGCCACCTATCAGATCACCCAATCAGATGTCGATACTGGCGGGGTCGTCAACAGTGCCCTGGCCACGGGCGATAGTCCGGCCGGTACACAGGTAAATGATATCAGCGACAACGGCAACGATGCCGATGGCAACACGGAGGATGATACAACGGACACGACCATAGCCCAAAATCCTGCCATAGCCTTGTTAAAAACAGCCAGCATTGGCGGAACAGGAGCCTTAGGGGATGTTATCACCTATACCTTTAGTGTAACCAACACCGGGGATATTACCCTTACAGGGGTAATGATCGATGATGCCCTAACAGGGAGCGTCGGTCTGGCGGTCAGTCCAGCAACATTGACCCCAGGGGAAACAGGTACCGCTACAGCGAGCTATACCATAGATCAATTGGACATGGATGCCGGGAACGTAAGCAATACCGCTACAGCTACCGGTACGGCCCCGGACAGCAGCACGGTGACCGATATTTCGGGGACCGCATTGGACAATGACGATAGCACGGATACACCGATCGCCCAAAACCCTGCCATCTCTTTGGTAAAAACTGCAAGCGTTGGTGGAACAGGAGCCTTAGGGGACGATATCACCTATACCTTTACCGTAACCAACACCGGGGATGTCACCCTAACAGGGGTCGTAATCGATGATACCCTAACGGGGAGTGCCGGTTTAACCGTTAGCCCATCGACCTTGGCCCCAGGTGAAATAGGTACCGCTACGGCGAGCTATACCATAAACCAATTGGACATAGAGGCCGGAACCGTAAGCAATACCGCAACAACTACGGGCACGACCCCGGACAGTAGTACGGTGACCGATATCTCGGGGACCGGATTGGACAATGATGCCCCTACCAATACATCACTGGAACGATCTCCTGAAATAATGTTATGGAAAGAGGGTACATATCAGGATACGAACGATGATGGCCTAGTGAACATTGGTGATCATATTTTATTCAGTTTTACAGTTGAAAATACGGGTAACGTGGATGTAATGAATGTTACCATTACCGATCCCCTGGTCACTGTAAACGGTGGACCCATAACAACATTGGGACCCGGAGCATCCGATAGCACAACGTTTACTGCGCAATATTTGTTGAGCCAAGAGGACATTGAGGTTGGAGCGGTATATAACATCGCCGTGGCCGAAGCAGAGGACATTAATGGCGATCCGGTAACCGCATATTCTCAAAACCCTTCCCCACTTGATCCCAATGACCCGTACAATGATCCTGACTGTGCCAACTGTACAATTACGGTACTTGACCAACAGTCGAGTATAGCCCTTATAAAATATGCTCTAGTTAATGATCAAAATAATGACGGGTATGCTCAAATTGGAGAAACCATCACCTATTCATTTTCTGTTGTTAATACAGGAAATGTGATGCTCACCGATATAATGGTTCAGGATCCCCTTCCAGGAATAGTCATGAACGGAGGTCCAATAGCCTTAGCTGCGGGAGCGTCCGATTCTACCACATTTACAGGCCGGTATGTAATTACCTCCCAGGATTTAACGGCAGGTAGGATAAGTAATCAGGCCACCGTGTCGGGACTGGATCCAAAAGGCGCACTAATTACCGATGTCTCGGATAATCAAAATCAATTTGGGGACAGTCCCACCATTATCGAAATCGAAGAATGTACACTTCAGGTACATAATGCCCTTTCCCCCAATGATGACGGTTTGAACGATTTTCTAAATATTCAGGGCATCGAATGTTATCCGGACAATACCGTTCAGATCTACAATCGCTGGGGAGTACTGGTCTTTGAAGTGGACGGATATAATAATACGTCCAAGGTGTTCCAAGGTTTTTCCGATGGTCGGACCACTATTAACAGAAAAGTAGCCTTGCCCTCGGGCACTTACTTTTATGTCCTTCATGTATATGATAGTGATGGGACGACCTCTACCAAAAAAGGATATTTAAGCATTAATCGATAGCCGTCACTATAATGGAATTTTACAATCACAAGATGAAGACAAAACTTTTATTGATAACAAGCATTTTAATAGGATACACGGGATTTTCCCAGCAAGATGCCCAGTACACCCAATACATGTACAACACCATTAACGTAAACCCCGCTTATGCCGGGTCTAGGGATGTAATGAGCATTTTTGGATTGTACAGGACTCAATGGATAGGGTTTGATGGCGCTCCCAAGACTGCCGCATTTTCTGTTAATTCGCCCTTGGGAAACAATAATTGGGGAATGGGACTATCTTTTATAACGGATAAAATAGGAGCTACCGATGAAAGTACTATATCCCTTGATCTTTCCTATGCCATTAAGGTCAGTGAAAATTTTAAACTTGCATTGGGACTAAAGGGTACCGGTAATTTATTTAACCTGGATGTGAATAAGTTGGATATAGAACACGCCAATGACCCCCAGTTCCAAAATCTGGACAATAGCTTTACTTCCAATCTGGGAGCGGGCCTATATCTATATTCCAATAAGACCTACTTAGGGATTTCGGCCCCAAATTTCTTCGAAACGACCCGATATAACGATAATGATATAGAATTATATACAGAAAGACTGAATTTCTATTTTATCGGGGGGCATGTGTTCGACCTTGGTTCTGCCCTACAATTTAAGCCTGCGGTACTGACCAAATTGGTGCAGGGCACCCCTTTACAGGTAGATCTTTCTGGAAACTTCCTGATCCATGAAAAGCTGGTTCTGGGTGCTGCCTATCGTTGGGATGCCGCCATAAGTGCCATGGCAGGGTTTCAGATAACGGATGGGCTTTTTATAGGCTATGGATATGATTATGAAACAACGGATCTTTCCCGTTATAATTCCGGTTCCCACGAAATATTCCTTCGGTTTGAACTGTTCAATAGATACAACAATATTATTGCTCCAAGATTTTTTTAAAAGCTACTATGATGAGAATTAAATTTCAATATATATTTTTATGGGTAAATATGATGGCTTTGCCCGTTTTGGCACAAGAAACAAGTTCAGACTATGCCGATGGGAAGTACGAAAAATACGCCTATATAGATGCCATAAAAACCTATGAGCGCCTTGTAGAAAAAGGATACAGTTCCCCCGAACTCTTCAAGCGTTTGGCCAATTCCTACTATTTTAATGCTAGATTGGAAGAAGCGGGCAAATGGTACGGGGAGCTGTTCAAATTAAGGGATGGCATAAGTGCGGAATATTATTATAGATATTCCCAATGCCTTAAATCCATCGGAGATTATAAAAAGGCGGACGAGATGTTGGTTTCCTTTCACGCAATGGCAAAAGAAGATGCCAGGGGACAATTATTTGTAGAGGAGCAAAATTATTTGGAAAGTATCGCCAAAAACTCGGGAAGATATGTCATTGATAACCTAAAGGAGGTGAATTCGGAATATTCCGACTACGGTAGTGCTTTTTACGGAGATGCAGTTGTTTTTGCCACGACACGGGAAAATAGAGGGATTTCAAAAAGTGTGCATACCTGGACCGATCACGGTTTTGCCAATCTGTATCTAGTAGACGATAAGGAAAGACCCTCCCACCCAAGGAAACTGAATAGCCCGATTAACACAAAATTCCATGAAGCTACGCCAGTGTTCAGCAAGGATGGGAAAACGGCCTATTTTACCCGAAATAATTTTAGCGGGGGCATACAGGGAAAAAACAATGAAAATGTAACCCTGTTAAAGATATACAAGGCTACTTGGGAAAACGATCAATGGGGCAATATAACGCCCTTGCCCTTCAACAGCGATCAATATAGCGTGGCTCATCCATCGTTCGGCCCCGACGAAAAAACATTATATTTTGCTTCCGATATGCCCGGAACCTATGGGGATTCTGATATTTTCAAAGTGGCCGTTCACGAGGATGGAACCTATGGGGAACCTATAAATCTCGGGGCCCATATCAATACTCCGGGGAGGGAAACATTTCCTTTTGTTTCGGACGATAATGAATTGTATTTCTCATCCGACGGTAGACCGGGTCTAGGAGGATTGGATATCTTTGTTACCATGATCGGAGACGGCCCCACAAAATCCAAAATTTACAATATAGGGGAACCTGCCAATAGTCCGAAAGATGATTTTGCCTTTGTTATCGATGTGGCCTCAAGAAAAGGGTTCTTAAGTTCAAATAGACCTGGAGGCCTGGGAGATGATGATATCTTTGCTCTTACCGAGACCCTTCCGTTGGAACTGGATTGCCAACAATTATTACAAGGTACGGTAACTGTCAATAATAGCGGAGAAATCCTTTCAGGCGTAAAACTGGTGTTGTTCAATGATACCTTTGAGACACTGGCTACCATGGATACAGATTCAAGTGGAAATTACGAATTTAAGGTCGAATGTGGAAGCACCTATTACGTAAGGGCCGTATTGGACGAATATGAAATAAATGAGGTCAAGGTAATTATAGCTGATTCTTCGGGAATTATGGAATTGCCCATTACTCTGGAAAAGAAAGTGCAAAAGCTTAGCATAGGCAATGATCTTGCCAAAGCCTTCGGGATCGAGCTGATCTATTTTGATCTTAACCATTCCAATATTAGAAGGGATGCAGCGGTACATTTGGCGAAAGTATTGGATGTAATGCAGCAATATCCAGCCATGAAAATTGATGTAAGATCCCACACCGATAGTCGCCAAACCGATATCTACAATAAATGGCTGTCCGACAGAAGAGCTAAATCTACCATTGCATGGTTAGTGAAACAAGGTATAGATGCTTCCCGTCTAACTGGAACTGGCTATGGGGAGACCCAGTTGGTAAATGGTTGCTCGGATGGGGCGGAATGTTCGGAGGCCGAGCATCAGCTCAATAGAAGAAGTGAGTTTATTATTACTGGCCTTTAATTTTAAACTTATGCGATTAAAATACGCAACTAATCTTACACGTACGTGTAAGGGGGCGTTATTCTAAAACAGGTACGGTAAAGGCACATCCTTTACAAAGTTAAAGGCACATAGTT
>TARA_R110002051_G_scaffold180913_3_pt1 | contig 87701 bp, 70 predicted proteins | sample TARA_R110002051 | Tara Oceans TARA_R110002051 (sample SAMEA4397023) | marine metagenome | biome: Polar Biome; feature: [MES] marine water layer (ENVO:01000295) within the mesopelagic zone...; material: water (ENVO:00002006), including particulate matter (ENVO:01000060) such...
AAAAACTAGAGACAAAGGTTTCGTCGTTTGGGTAGATTTAAGGGATCGATATGGTATTACACAATTAGTACTTGATGAAGACCGCACAAATGCTGAGCTATTAGAGCAGGCAAGAAATTTAGGTAGAGAGTTTGTTATTCAAATAAAAGGTGAAGTTATTGAAAGAGCTTCTAAAAACGCCAACATCCCAACAGGTAATATTGAGGTTTTAGTTTCTGAACTTACCATTTTAAACGAATCTAAAACTCCGCCATTCACAATCGAGAACGAAACCGATGGTGGTGAAGATCTTCGAATGAAATACAGGTATTTAGACATCCGTAGAAACCCTGTAAAAAACAACCTTATTTTTAGAAGTAAGGTAGCAATGGAGGTTCGTAAGTTTTTATCTGGTGAAGGTTTCATAGAAGTTGAGACTCCATACTTAATAAAATCTACCCCAGAAGGTGCTCGAGATTTTGTGGTACCTAGTCGTATGAACGAGGGTCAGTTTTATGCATTACCACAATCACCACAAACCTTTAAGCAATTATTGATGGTTGGTGGTATGGACAAATACTTTCAAATTGTAAAGTGTTTTAGAGATGAAGATTTACGTGCCGATAGGCAGCCAGAGTTTACACAAATAGATTGCGAAATGGCTTTTGTTGAGCAAGAAGATATACTTAATGTATTTGAAAACTTAACAAAATATCTCTTAAAAGAAGTTAATGGTATTGTAATAGATTCATTCCCAAGAATGACTTATGATGATGCCATGGCAAAATATGGTAATGATAAGCCAGACATTCGTTTTGGAATGGAATTCGCAGAACTTAATACTTTAGCACAACATAAAGAATTCGCAGTTTTCAACTCCGCCGAATTAGTAGTTGGTATTGCAGTACCTGGTGTAGCAGAATATACTAGAAAAGAATTAGATGCATTGGTCAACTGGGTTAAGCGTCCACAAATTGGTGCTAATGGAATGGTTTACGTAAAATGCAATGAAGACGGAAGCTTTAAATCTACCGTTGATAAATTTTACGCCCAAGACGATTTAGCCAAATGGGCAGCAGCAACTGGTGCTAAACCAGGTGATCTTATTTGTGTACTTTCTGGTGATGCCAATAAAACAAGAACACAATTAAGTGCCTTGAGAATGGAAATGGCAACCAGACTCGGATTAAGAAAACCAAATGAATTTGCACCATTATGGGTTGTTGATTTCCCATTATTGGAGCTTGATGAAGAAACGGGTCATTATCACGCAATGCACCATCCGTTTACTTCGCCAAAACCAGGTCAGTTAGAATTATTAGATACTGATCCAGGTGCAGTACGTGCCAATGCATACGACCTTGTATTAAACGGTAATGAAATAGGCGGTGGTTCTATTCGTATTCACGATAAAGATATGCAAGCAACGATGTTTAAGCATTTAGGATTTACTCCTGAAGAAGCAAAAGCACAATTTGGGTTCTTAATGGATGCTTTCCAATACGGTGCACCACCACATGGCGGACTAGCTTTTGGTTTAGATAGGTTAGTTGCTATTTTAGGCGGACAAGAAACCATTAGAGATTTCATTGCCTTCCCTAAAAATAATAGTGGACGTGATGTTATGATCGATGCACCTGCACCAATTGATAATGCACAGTTAAAAGAACTGAGTTTGAAGTTGGATTTAGAATAAAATGTACTTCATATAAAAGTGAAAATCCCGCCTATGTGCGGGATTTTTTTTGTTTTAACACAAGAAACCCTACGCCAAATTTATCTTGAAGATTTAGAAGCCCTTAAAACCAAAATCTTAGCAAGTAATTAAATACCTTTGAATGCCATATATGATTTGGCTTTACAATGCCCATTCAAAAAAACAAACTTTTAAAGCGTATTTATAAGTGGAGATATAAGCATATTTCTCAAAAAACTTTTATATACATACTTAGTGTAGTCGTTGGTCTTTTAGCTGGTTTGGCATCTGTTACCCTAAAAAACATAACCTTCTTCATTGAAGCGTCGTTAGAGAAAGGAATTATTTTCTCTAGCAATCAGTTGTATTTTATCTTACCAATAATAGGGCTAACGTTAGTCTATCTTTATGTTAAGTATGTGCATAAAGAGAAATTAAAGCATGCCGTTTCGTCTATACTTTTTTCCTTATCTAAAAACAAGGCAAACATAGACCCTAAACAAATGTATACCCAACTTATTATAGCTCCGCTAACGGTAGGTTTTGGAGGTTCAGTAGGGTTACTTGGTCCTGCAGTGGCAACAGGGGCAGCATTAAGTTCTAATTTAGGACGATTCTTTCATATTAATTCTAAAACCCGTTCATTATTAATAGCATGTGCATCGGCAGGTGCTATTTCCTCAATTTTTCAATCACCTATTGCTGCAATAATTTTTGCTGTAGAAGTATTTAGCCTTGATCTAACCATGATATCGATGCTACCCTTACTTTTAGCGTCAATAAGTGGTGTACTTACCTCCTATTTCTTTATGGGCAATGAGATTTTATTTAACTTCTCAATAACAGAACCTTTTCAAGTTAAGGACACCCTATTTTATGCTTTTTTAGGCGTTGGAACAGCAGTTGCATCTATCTATTTTACAAAGATGTATTTTGGAATTATCAACCTATTTAAACCATTAAAGAGTCCAAAGTATAAGCTTTTAGTTGGCGGTTTAGCAATAGGAATTATGTTGTACTTGATACCACCACTTTATGGAGAAGGGTTTGCTTTTATTAACAATTTATTGAAAGGAGACCATATACAAGCTTTGGGCAAAACTCCTCTAGATGCTTACATTGGCAATATCTGGGTGGTAATAGCACTATTATTTGGTATTACCATATTCAAAGCTGTTGCCATGACCACTACACTTGCAGCAGGTGGTGCTGGTGGTATTTTTATCCCCACAATGGTTATGGGTAGTGCATTAGGTAATGTAGTGGCAAAAGTTATTAATAACTCCGGAATAGGGTTTTCAGTATCAGAAAGCAATTTTACACTTATTGGTATGGCAGGTCTTATTGCAGGGGTACAGCATGCACCTTTAACCGCAATATTCCTTATCGCGGAGATAACTGGTGGGTACGCGCTTTTTGTACCTTTAATGATTACGGCATCTATCTCTTATATCATCACAAAAAACACGGTAGATTATACCATTTACACTAGGGAATTGGCAGAAAATGGTGATTTATTGACGCACAACAAAGACCAAGCAGTACTTACTTTAATGGAATTAGATACTGTTATAGAGACTAATTTTAAACTCGTTCATCCAGAAATGACATTGGGCGAAATGTTGCATGATTCTGTCGCTAAATCTACACGTAATATTTTTCCCGTCGTTGATGCTGATCATAAATTTTTAGGCATTATTTTATTAGACGATATTCGTGAATTTATGTTCGACACCAAATTATACACAACAATAAAAGTTGAGTCCTTTATGCAAAAACCGCCTGAGCAAATTTTTTATGGCCAGGATAGTATGCAGAAGGTAATGCAAAAATTTCAAGATAGTAGTGCTTGGAATTTACCTGTAGTAAAAGATGGAAAATACATGGGTTTTGTTTCAAAATCTAAACTACTAACTGCCTATAGACGTGAACTGATACGATTTACCAAGTAAAAAACACCTATATGAAATACCTTATAATGTTAGTAACCCTAATTTCAATGGGATTAATAATTTATGGATTTAATTTAGATGAAGGCCAAGCAGATACTGCCAATAAATTAATAGGCTCAGGTACATTAGGTTTATTTTTACTAGCAATGCCTCTATTTTTAATTAAAGAAAGTAAAGGGAAAAAATTTAAAGATTATATGTTGACAGATGACAACGTACGTAAAATGCAAGGAAAAAAACCCAGAAACACTGATAATCAAGACAATCCACCCAAGTTATAGAACAAATTTCTACCAATTAAAGTAAAATTATATTAAATTAGAGTGTTAATACTAAAATTTACTACAATGATTGGTATCGTTAAATTTTACAATGAATCTAAGGGTTATGGATTTATAACCAATGAAGAAACTGGAAAAGATATTTTTGTTCACGCTACCGCCTTACATGGCACTCAAATTAAAGAAGGTGATAAAGTGAACTATGAAGAGGAAGAAGGAAGAAAAGGAACGGTTGCCGGGCAAATACAAGTATTATAAATTATATACTTAATGAACAACGTTAATTACACAAATATGTCTTTTTCGTTAAATACTATTTTCTTTTTTTAGTAAAAAATTGCTGTAATAAGTTAGCTGCCTCGTCTTTAAGAATACCGCCGGTCATTTTAGTTTTTGGATGTAATGTTGTTCCCATTACACCACAACCTCGCTGATCATCAGTAGCTCCATATACAATTTTACCTATTTGGCTCCAATACAAAGCGCCGGCACACATTTGGCAAGGTTCAAGAGTTACATATAGCGTACAATCTTTCAAATACTTCCCACCTAAAAAATTAGCTGCAGCGGTTATAGCCTGCATTTCTGCATGTGCTGTTACATCATTTAACCGCTCCGTTAAATTATGCGCCCTAGCTATAATTCTATCTTGAATAACAATTACAGCACCAACAGGAACTTCCCCAGCTTCTAAAGCATATTGTGCTTCTTTTAGAGCCATTTTCATAAAATAAGTATCGTCGTAGGGTAAAATCATAGACCCAAAAATACGATAGTTTCATTTTTAAAAAAGTATTTTTGTACACCTTGTACCAAACATTTTGAAAGCCATTCTACAACATATAAACTCACCACAAGATCTAAAAGCTTTAAACCTTAAAAATTTAGAGGGGTTAGCTATTGAACTTCGGGAATTTATCATCGATATTGTTTCAACAAAAGAAGGCCATTTGGGCGCCAGCCTAGGTGTTGTTGAACTAACCATTGCCATACATTATGTATTTAACACCCCAATTGATAAACTTATATGGGATGTAGGACACCAAGCTTACGGGCATAAAATACTAACCAATAGAAAATTAATTTTTGAATCTAATAGGCAATTTGGGGGTATTAGTGGTTTTCCAAAAATGAAAGAAAGTGAATTTGATGCTTTCGGTACAGGCCATAGTTCTACGTCTATATCTGCTATTCTTGGCATGGCACTATCTGCCCAGCTACAAGGAGATTTACAGAGACAACACATAGCTGTTATTGGTGACGCGTCTATTGCTAGTGGCATGGCTTTCGAAGGTTTAAACCATGCAGGTGTAACTAACGCAAATATTTTAGTAGTATTAAATGATAATGCAATGGGTATAGACCCAAGTGTAGGTGCATTAAAAAAATACCTGACCAATGTAAAAACAGGTACCGCAAAAGAAGAGAATATCTTCGAGTGTCTAAATTTCTATTATTCCGGTCCCATAGACGGTCATAACCTACCTATCTTGGTTAAGGAATTAGAACGATTAAAGAACATAGAAGGTCCTAAATTATTACATATAATTACTACTAAAGGAAAAGGCTTAAAAAAAGCAGAAGAAAATCAAGTAGTTTATCATGCTCCAGGAAAATTTGATAAACAAACAGGCGAACTATATAAAAAGAAGGCAATAAACGAAGCCCTAAAATTTCAAGATGTATTCGGAAAAACATTAGTTGAATTGGCTTTAAAAAACGAAAAAATTGTAGGTATTACACCTGCAATGCCAACTGGAAGTTCATTGAAGTTTATGATGAATTCATTTCCCAAAAGAGCTTTTGATGTAGGTATAGCGGAACAACATGCAGTAACTATGGCTGCTGGGATGGCTACTGATGGATTAATAGTTTTCTGCAACATTTATTCTACCTTTTTACAAAGGGCCTATGACCAGGTAATACATGATGTTGCCCTGCAGAACTTACCAGTAATTTTTTGCTTAGATCGCGCCGGTTTAGTTGGGGAAGATGGCCCTACACATCATGGTGTTTTTGATATTTCATATTTAAGATGTATTCCAAATCTTATTATTTTTTCGCCCTTAAATGAAATTGAGCTCAGAAATATTATGTACACCGCTCAATTAGGCCTAGAACACCCTATTGCTATTAGATACCCTAGAGGTAAAGGCACCATTATAAATTGGGAACAACCAATGAAAAAATTAACAATAGGCAAGGGTAACCAATTAACTGAGGGAGATAAAATTGCTATTCTAACTACAGGTCCTATTGGTAATATGGCTACTGATATAATTAATGATATTGATAAAAAGGCTGGTATTGCTCATTATAATTTTCCTTTTATTAAACCATTAGACAAGAATTTGCTTACCCAAATAATTAAAAAATTTGAACATATAATTACCTTAGAAGATGGCTCTGCCATTGGCGGATTTGGTTCTGCGGTATTAGAATTTGCAAATAACATTGAAATCCACAAAAAAATTAAGATATTTGGAGTTCCTGATTTTTTTATTTCTCATGGAGATTATGAGAATTTATATAAAGAAGCAGGAATAGATAAGATGTCCGTAAAAAAATATGTACAACAATTTCTATGAATAGTTTAGCTACAAAATCCATTTCGTTTATATTCCCGTTGCTTTTTTTTGTCACCCTATGGTCTTACGCACAAGATACAATTCCGGCACCTATAATTGTTGATAGTGTTATTGTAGACAGCGTAGCAATCGATACCATTGTAATTCGTAGAACGGTAGATAAAATATATTCCCCCAGAAAGGACGTTAACCTACAAATTCCCAATATAGATTTTAATAAAACTAAAACCTTGGAAAAAGGTTTTCAACGCTTTAGAGTTCCATCTTTTTGGGAAACTGAAAATAGTTTCGGTATCAATATAAGTGAAGTAGCTTTTGTCAATTGGAATGCGGGTGGTGATAATGCTGTAAGCGGTCTAGGTTTTTTAAAATTTGCCAGAAAATACAAATTCAGTAATTTTCAATGGGAAAATAACTTAGAATTGCGCTATGGCCTAAATGCCCAAGATGGTAGAAAACTCAGAAAAACAGAGGATGTTATTCGTTTAAGTTCCAACTTAGGTTTCAAAAAAGACAACACAAGTAGATGGTTCTATTCAGTTCAATTAAATTTTAACACACAGTTTTCTAACGGTTATAAATACCCTGATAGGGACACACCCATTTCAAGGTTTATGGCTCCCGGCTACTTATTATTTGGAGCTGGAACATCTTTTATTACAAAAAATGAAAAATTCAATCTTTATCTATCCCCATTAACTCAAAAATCTACTTTTGTTCTAGATCAAGACTTGGCGGATAGTGGAGCATTTGGTGTAATGGAAGCAGAGTTAGATGCTGCTGGAAATGTTATAACTCCAGGAGAAAATCATTTATTAGAAATTGGTATCCTAATTACCAATAATATTAATTTAAACATTGCTGAAAATATTGAAATGAAAAGTAGGCTCAATCTATATACTGACTACCTTAAAAGCTTTGGTAACATTGATGTTGATTGGGAGCTAAATCTAAATATGAAGGTTAACAAATTTATTAGCACCAGTTTAGGAACCCAAATGATATATGACGACGATATACTTTTTGATGTAGTAAAAAATGATGCCGGCACTATTACAGACCCAGGTACACCTAAAATTCAATTTAAACAAGTATTGGCCGTAGGTGTACTTTATACTTTTTAAAGTTGCTTTCCTTTAATTTTATTATGAATATGAACTGCAGCACTATCCGATAGGCTGGCAACATAACAGCATGTATTCAGTAATATATTGTAAAGTGATTTATCTGTCTGTTGATAAAACTCAGGTAAGGTCCTAAGCATAAGTCTATGGTAATTAGATGCTTTATTATCTTTTTTACCTATTAGTGCATTAATGTATACATCTAAAATATCCGAGATTATAGTATAGCCGGCAATTTCTTTTTCTACAACTTCTTGAGATTGATAAATTTTCTGAACACTTAAACTAATAATATCTTCAATTTGGGCTTTAAATCCACTTTTATCCATTAAGGCTATTTCAAAAGTTCCATTTAAAATACTTTCTTCGTTCTCAATGAAAATAGAAACTGCATCTTGTATTAAGGTATTTATTGCCAGGGCTCTTAAATAACTCAGCCTATCCTCCATATATTCCAATGAGTTATACTTCTTGGTATTTATAGTGTCCTTCACCAATTTAATTAGGTACTCTAAAGCATAATCTTCAGAAATAAGTCCTAAATTAATACCGTCTTCAAAATCAATAATTGTATAACAAATATCATCAGCAGCTTCTACCAAAAAAGTTAGTGGATGTCTTCCAAAAGAAATTGTATTGTCTTTACTCCTAATTGGCAGTCCTAAATCGTCTGCGATATTTTTAAAACTATACTTTTCGCTTTGAAAAAAACCAAACTTTTTATCACATATATGTTTAGTTGGCTTCTTGGGTAGCGACTCTTTAGGATATTTCATGAAAGCTCCTAAAGTTGCATAACTAAGGCGTAATCCTCCAAAAACACCTGCTCTATCCTGTGTCATTAATCTAAACCCATTGGCATTACCTTCAAAATCAATAATATCTTGGTATTCAGCCTTTGAAAGTTCCTCTTTATATTTAAGTCCTTTGCCAGTTTTAAAATATTCTCCAATTGCCTTTTCGCCACTATGCCCAAAAGGCGGATTTCCTATATCATGAGCTAAGGCAGCAGCAGCAACAATGGCTCCAAAATCATTAAATTTATACCCATGAACTTCACTCAAATATGGGTGTTTCTCAATAATTTTTTTCCCGGCTAACCTACCTAAACTTCTACCCACGACCGACACCTCAAGGCTGTGAGTTAATCGAGTATGGATAAAGTCTGTTTTAGATAATGGAATTACCTGGGTTTTATCTTGGAGGCTTCTAAAGGCTGAAGAAAAAATAATACGATCATAGTCTACATCAAATCCTAATCGAGTTTCATCTTGCTCATTTCGCAATCGCTTATTTTTATCCCCATGTCTTCTAAGTGACAATAATTCCTCCCAATTCATGCTTGTCGATTTTTAACAGGCTGCAAGATACATTTTTGAAACCTCAATTAAGATATCCTAAATCACATTCAGTATTTAGCTATACAATATCTTAACGATTAAAATATACTTTAATAATCCTCACCTAACATTAACTTAACCTAAGCACTGTTAATTTGTAATACAAAATTACGGCTTAAATGAAACACCTGTTTTTCTTTTTTACTCTACTACTATGTTCCCTTACTTTTGGACAAGATACAAGTGCTGTACAGGGAAATATCTTAGATGGAGAACTATTTAATGAGCCATTATTAATGGCAACTGTTTCTATAGAAAATACCGATAAAATTACACGCACCAATTTTAGAGGTAATTTTGAGTTTGACAACCTAACTCCAGGTGAATATAACTTAGTTGTACAATTTTTAGGTTATGAAACTATTGAGTTACCTATAACTGTTTCTGAAGGTAAAACAACGAACATACAAGCAATTCTTAAAGCTAAAACTTTAAGCCTTGCAGGCTTAACAGCTTCAAAGTAACTTAGCACACCATATACCCTGGCATCACTGAAAAATTAAAAACCGCTTAAAGTTAGCGTTACGCTAAAGTGGTTAATAATTTTGATTTTCGTAAATGTCTTTCGTCAACTTAATTTCTTTTATTATTCGTTTTTGTCGGCTAGTGTTTTGAAATCTTAAAGCTAGATTCTTTAGGTAGTTTTTTATTTCCAATTCTTAAATCAGCAAATAGCAATTTGCATGACCAACAAAAATCTTTAAGAATACTTTTCAAGAATTTAACTCCCTGCCTTTAGGAAAAGACCTATTTAACAAAGTTGTAAAAGACAACTGAACCATAAAGGTTATTGCAAGAATGAAAATAATAGTCATAAATATCTGGGATACGATTAACAATAGCTTAATAGGCCCATAACAAAGATTCATATATTTTTACTGATTCTGGATTTTATGAAACAGATATTCATAACTTTTGTATAGCTACACTTTTTAAATATAAAGGATTCCCCTTTTTGGGAGAGTATTCCCCTATAACCGCCAATGGCTCTTGAGCTAGAAACTAAGACTTTTCACTAACAGGAGACGAGGTACAAGTGGGTAATGGGTTAAACCTGCAAATAGGATATTTATTCAAAAAAACTGGGAAGTGTCTAATAGATTTACTACTATTAAACCAAATCAATATATTACAGGTCGTAATCTACAATCTAAATACACTTTGGTGATTTCAAAGTACATTGAATGACATAAATTAAAAGTATAAATAAACCTTATCTACCTTTTAGAAGTAGCTGATATAGATGTATTACTGTACAAATTACAACTGGGCATTGATTTTTAACAAATAATAACCTTTACGTAACATTACAGCGAATAGCGATAATGATATTTGCAAATTAATATCGAAATATAGTATGGATAACATTTATTTTTTAATGCTTATCGCTTTGGCCATTTTAGCTATCGCCGATCTTGTGGTAGGAGTTAGTAATGATGCTGTGAATTTTTTGAATTCAGCAATTGGCTCAAAAGCAATTTCGTTTCGAACCATTATGATTGTAGCCAGTTTTGGCATAGCAGCCGGAGCTCTTTTTTCTAGTGGTATGATGGAAGTTGCTCGAAAAGGAATCTTTAACCCAGGTGAGTTTTATTTCGATGAAATCATGTTCATTTTTATGGCTGTAATGATTACTGACATTTTGTTACTTGATTTCTTTAATACGCTTGGCATGCCTACATCAACTACAGTTTCAATAGTTTTTGAACTTTTAGGAGCAGCAGTTGCTATGTCTTTAATTAAAATTGGAGCAGACAACGGGAGTTTTATAGATGTAGTTAATTATATTAATAACGATAAGGCAATTCAAATTATATTTGGAATATTGTTATCAGTAGTAGTTGCCTTTTCTATAGGTGCCTTGGTTCAATGGATTTCAAGACTACTTTTATCTTATAATTTTAAGGAAAAACCAACATGGGTTGGTGCATTATTTGGTGGTTTTGCTTTGTCATCCATCACCTATTTTATATTAATTAAAGGTATTGGAGGTACTATTTTTGCAAGTGAAAGCTATGATTTAATAGGTGGTATTACTATTAAAGAATTCTTGGAAACCAAAGTGATATTACTTATCCTTATTAATTTTTTAATTTGGTCTAGCATTTCATTTATCCTAATGAAATTTGCTAAAGTAAATATTTATAAACTAATTATTGGCGTAGGTACATTTGCATTGGCCTTAGCTTTTGCCGGTAACGACTTAGTTAACTTTATTGGAGTACCAATTGCGGCATGGCAATCTTATGAAGCATGGATGTCCTCTGGTGTTGCAGCTTCAGAATTTAGTATGGGTATACTTGCGCAGAAAGTCCCAACTCCTACATTGCTATTATTCATTGCAGGTATGGTAATGGTGCTTACACTATGGTTTTCTAGCAAAGCTAAAAGCGTGGTGAAAACTTCCATAGATTTATCTAGCCAGGAAGACACAAAAGAACGATTTCAACCAAACTTTTTATCAAGAGGTTTAGTACGTTTTGCAATTTCACTTTCAGATTTTATCACCAGTATTATACCTAAATCACTTCAAGATAAAATTGACAATCAATTTGAGAAACCTGTAATTGCTTTGTCTAAAAAGAAAGTTCATGAATTACCTGCTTTTGATATGGTTAGAGCGGCAGTAAACCTTATGGTAGCAGGTATTCTAATATCAATTGCTACATCATATAAATTACCACTATCAACCACGTATGTAACTTTTATGGTTGCCATGGGAACATCTTTGGCAGATAGAGCATGGGGTGCTGAAAGTGCCGTATATAGAGTTGCGGGAGTACTTAATGTTATTGGCGGATGGTTTGGCACAGCTATTATTGCTTTTATAGCATCTGGAACTATTTTGGCTTTAATTAGTTTTGGAAAAGGCGCGGCTATTGCAGTTCTATTATTACTAGCATTATTACTACTTGTAAGAAACTATATTTCTCATAATAAAAAGGCAAAAGAGTTACGTGCAGAAGATTCGCTAAATAGAGCGGAAAGTAGTTCTATACAAGGTGTAATTATAGAAAGTGCCAAAAACATTTCAAATGTTCTAAAAAGAACGAATAAAATTTATACCAATTCCATTAATGGCCTTGCTAAACAAGATGTTAGCCTATTAAAGAAAAATAAAAAACAAGGCGAGAAACTTTCTAATGAAATTGATGATTTACGTGACCATATCTTTTATTTCATCAAAAATCTTGATGAAAATAGCGTTGGCGCAAGTAATTTCTATATAAATGCACTTGGCTACTTAACTGACATAGCTCAATCTTTGGAGTACATTGGCAAGGTTAGCCATAAACATGTCCATAACAATCATAAAAAATTAAAATACAATCAAATAAAGGAGCTGAAACAAATAGATTTGAAGTTAGAAGAAATTTTAAATCAGACACAAACTGCATTTGCTAATCAATCCTTTGAAGAAATAGGTTTAGTTTTAAATCAGAAAGAAGATTTATTTGCTATGGTTTCCGATAAAATACAAACACAGATAGCAAGAACACGAACAGAAGAATCTAGTCCTAAAAACACTACCCTCTACTTTTCATTGCTTCTAGAAACAAAAGACTTAATAACGTCTACAATGAACTTATTACAGCAATATCATAATGAGCACGATAGTTCAATAAAACCTGCTACAATAGATCAGCCAAAAAAGTAGACATAGTTTTTAAAATCTTAAATAATAAGTACCTTGCCATCAAACAAAAATGATGATGAGGTACTTTTTTTTAGTGATAGCACTACTTGTAAATATTTCTACAATTGGACAAAAAATTAATGGCCAACAACTACTAGAAAAATCAATAGCATTCCATGACCCAGAAAACAATTGGCCGTCATTTAAAGGAAAAATGCTCATAGAAATGGAAAGTCCTGATAATGGAATACGAAGAACTGTAATTGACCTAAATTTGCCAGCCAATTACTTTAAATCTACAGTTACAAAACACAATTACACAATAGAATCAGAATTAAACAAAACAGAATGTACTTTAAAACTGAACGGTAGCACTTCCATATTTCCAAGGATTAAAGACAGCTTAAGAATTTCTTGTGATAGAGCCAAAATGATGAAGAACTATTACACTTATTTATATGGTCTTCCTATGAAACTAAAAGACCCTGGAACCATTATAGGTTCCAAAGTTCAAAAAAAGACTTTTAAAGGTAAAGAGTATTTAGTACTTAAAGCTGGTTACGAAAAAGAAGTGGGTACAGATACTTGGTATTTTTACTTTGACCCAAAAACCTATGCTATGGAGGTTTACCAATTTTTTCATGACGAAAGCAAAAACGACGGCGAGTATATTTTACTTTCTGATATGATTACCGTAAATGGCATTAAACTTCCCAAAGTTCGTGCTTGGTATTATAATAAGGCAGATAAATATTTGGCAACAGATATTTTACAGAAAGCTAGTTCCCAAAATTAACGATAGAAATTCATTTCATCAATATAATCCCAAACTTCAGGTGGCAATAACGGTCTAATATTTTTACCCTTCTTATGCTCTTTCCGAATAAAAGTGGAAGAAATTTCCATTATTGGAGCATTTACGTGATGAATTTTTTTATGGTTGTTAAATTGATGTTCAATAGCTCCCTCCGATATTCTTGGATAGACGTAAATATTATGATGGTCTAAAATAGTCTCGTAATTTTTCCACTTATGAAGACCTTTTAAATTATCCTCGCCCATAATTAATGAAAAGCTATATCCACTAGGGTGCTTCTCGTTTAAATGAACCAGAGTATTTACGGTATAGTTAGGTTGCGGTAAATTAAATTCTATTTTACTAGGAAGTAGTTTTGGATATTCCTTAGTAGCTTCATAAACCATTTCATATCTATGATGATTATCTAAAAGTGATTTCTTGACTTTAAAAGGACTTTGAGGGGTTACCACGAACCAAACCTCATCTAATTCAGAAAACTCCACCATATGGTTTGCAATGACTAAATGACCAATATGTATTGGATTAAAGGTGCCAAAATAAAGTCCTACTTTTTTCATACCCCTTTATTCCTAATCCTCAGCAACAAAAGCGGTAACCAAATCAACTGCTTCTTTCAAGGCTACTTCTAAATCATAATTTTTAATAATACGATCAAACTGGGGTGCCGTGGCTAGTTCTACGGAAGCCTTAGCAATACGCATATTTATTTTGTCATCGCTTTCAGTACTTCGTTTTTTAAGTCTAATTTTTAATTCATCTACACTAGGCGGCTTAACAAAAACAGCTAATGTTTGTTCTGGAAACTTTTTTTTAATTCGAAGACCACCAACAACATCAATATCAAAAATTACATTTTTACCCTCTGCCCAAAGTCGTTCAACCTCACTTTTTAAAGTACCATAAAAGTTATCTCTATAAACCTCTTCCCATTCTAAAAAATCATCATTCTTAATATGATTCTTAAATTCAGAAACAGACATAAAATAATAATGCTCTTTATTCTTTTCTTTTCCTCTTCTTGGCCTCGAAGTGGCTGAAACCGAAAATGCTAAATTTAGTTCAGGTTGAGCCAATAGATGTCGTACAATTGTTGTTTTTCCACTTCCTGATGGTGCAGAAAAAATTATAAGCTTACCACCTTTCATCTATAGTACGTTTAACATTTGTTCTTTAATTTTTTCAAGTTCATCTTTCATTTGCACCACTATTTGTTGCATTGGCGCATAATTTGCTTTTGATCCAATAGTATTAATTTCACGACCAATTTCTTGAGAAATAAATCCAAGTTTTTTACCATTGCTATCATCAGATTTTAAAGTTTTGCTGAAATAATCTAAATGATTAGCCAAGCGCACTTTCTCCTCTGTAATATCATATTTTTCTAAATAGTATATAAGCTCTTGCTCAAATCTATTTGCATCTACATCTGCTTTTAAATCCTGAACAGCCTTTTCTAAACGTTCTCTAATTGTACCTTGACGTTCAGGGTCTATCTCAATTACTTTCTCGAGTAATTGATTTAATGAAGATATTCTATCTAAAAAATCTTGTTCTAGTACACTACCCTCTTCAGATCTAAATTTATTTATTTCTACCAAAGCTTCTTTTAAAGCTTCTTTTATTGCTTCATATTCGTCTTCATCAATATCCTCCTTTGCCGTTTTCATGGCATCAGGAAAACGTAATGCCATTTCTAAAAGCCTTAAGTCATCTCCTGAAGCTATACGCTGTAATTGACCCATATATTGTTTTACGGCAACTTCATTTACTTGTGAGGTTGTTTCATCACCAGTCAGTTCAATATAAAGGCTAAAATCTACCTTGCCCCGTTGAAGAGAATTGGCTACTAATTTTCTTAATTCTAATTCCTTTTCTCTATAGCTCGATGGCATTCTCGCATTTAAATCGATGCTTTTACTATTCAAAGATTTTATCTCTACAGTAATTTTTTTATTTGGTAATTGCACTACATGCTTTCCGAAACCGGTCATCGATTGAATCATAAATACATTTTTGATTTTGACAAAGGTAAGGTAATTGTTAAATTTAAAGTAAACGGGATTATCACCTTATAAAAAAAGGAGTAAACAGAAAAATATCTCTGGCTTACTCCCTTATTAATTGGTCTAAAATTTTATAATTCTCTTACCCAGATATTTCTAAAACTTACGCGACTATCATCACCATGATCCTGCAATAATAGTGGTCCTTTACCATGAGGAGGATTTTTTGGCCAACCCACATAAGGTGTTGTCCCTTTTAATTCAACATGATCTTGAACTAAAACTCCATTATGGATAACGGTGATATCTCCAGATTTAATTTTACCTCCATCTACATTAAATTCTGGAGCATGATAAATAATATCATAGGTATTCCACTCACCTGTAGGTACTGAAGCCATTGCTAATGGCACATGCTGTTTGTATATGGAACCTACTTGTCCATTTACATAGGTTGGATTATCGTTTTGATCCAACACTTGTACCTCGTAAATGCCGTTTAAAAATACTCCACTATTAGCTCTATTTTGGTTATCTCTTTGAACCGGCAATGGAGATTTCCACTCTATATGCAGCTGTACATCACCAAAATTCTGCTTGGTCTGTATATTGCCTGTTTTATCATTAACCGTCATACTCCCATCTTTATTTAAATGCCATTTAGCTACTGTGCTGTCATTTGAACTAACCCAATTATCTAAACTAGTACCATCAAAAAGAATTATTGCATCGCTTGGTGCGGAATTTGCTACCCCTGGTTTTACCACTGCAACTTTAGGTTCATAGAATTCAGTTCCTTCGGGAGTAGTTGGTTCTTCACCCATGTATTCTTCATGAACGATTACACTATCTTTTACAGCTTCAATGCTGCTATTAGCATTTACCGTTACTTTTTCTTGACAAGATATTACCCCCAAAGAAGCGGCCAACAGTAATAATGAGTATCTATTTTTCATATGTAATTATATTATTTTAATTGTTTAATCTTAATATTTCTAAAAGAAACCACATTACCGTGATCTTGTAGACCTATTTTACCAGTGGTGTATTTTCCAAAACCGTCCCAACCAGCAAATTTAGATTTTGCAACCATAGCATCCCATTGCTCGTTTGCTAAAGGAAATGACACCAATTCCATACCGTTCAATGTAACACTACCTTTATGCACTTTATGATTAACCGTAAGAACCATTGTGTTCCATTCACCTATTGGCTTAGTAACATCTTTTGCGGGTGAAACCATATCATACAATGCACCAGCTTGATGCGTAGTTCCCGCTTTTGCATCTGGATGTTTGTCATTATCTAAAACCTGAATTTCTGGTCCTGTTTGGTATCCCGTTCCAAATTTCTCATCTTCACTTACACCCCAAAATACTCCACTGTTACCACCCTCGGAAATTTTCCAATCTATGGACAATACAAAATCAGTAAATTCTTTTTTGGTAACTAAATCATGGTTTATTCGTTCTTCACCTTCTGCAGGAGGGGTATATATCAAAGCGTCGCCTTCTATTTTCCAAGCATCACTTATACCGTCGGTTTTGAACTCCTTCCATTTATCTAAAGAAGTACCGTCAAACAACACCTCCCATTCATTTTCAACAACAGCAACTTCTTCAACAATGGCTGTTTCAATTGCTTCTTTTTTCTCTTGCTTACATGCTACAAAAGCTAATAAGAATGCTGCACTAACTATATATTTCTTCATTATCATCTATTTTAAAGTCCCAACATTTTCTTCAACATTTCTTTATCTATCTCTGCTCCTGCAAAATCATCAAAGGTCTTCTCCGTAGCTTCTATAATATGGTCCGATATAAACTTGGCGCCTTCACGTGCTCCTTGTTCAGGGCTTTTAATACAGCATTCCCATTCCATTACCGCCCAAACATCGCAACCGTATTGAGTCAGTTTAGAAAAAATAGTTTTAAAATCTATTTGTCCATCACCTAAAGAGCGGTATCTCCCAGCTCTATTACCCCAGTCATTATAACCACCAAAAGCACCTTTTTTACCTGTGGGATTAAATTCAGAATCCTTCACATGAAAAGATTTAATAAACTCGTGGTAGTGGTCAATATATGTGATATAATCTAACTGTTGCAAAACAAAGTGGCTAGGGTCATATAGAATATTAACTCTCTTGTGGTTACCTGTAGCTTCCAAAAAACGCTCAAAAGTATCGCCATCATGCAAGTCTTCACCGGGGTGAATCTCGTAACAAACATCTACACCTTCTTTATCAAAATGATTTAAAATAGGAGTCCATCTTTTTGCCAATTCTTCAAAACCCATTTCCACTAAACCGGCAGGTCTTTGTGGCCAAGGGTGCATGGTATGCCATAATAAAGATCCAGAAAAAGTAGCATGTGCTTTTAATCCTAATCTTCTACTAGCGGTTGCAGCCTTTTTAACAGTTTCTACTGCCCATTTGGTTCTTTCTTTTGGTTTGCCATGAACGTTTTTTGGTGCAAAAGAATCGAACATTAAATCGTAGGCAGGGTGTACCGCTACAAGCTGCCCTTGTAGATGTGTTGAAAGTTCCGTTATTTCTAATCCATAAGAATTTACTTTGGCTTTCAGTTCATCACAATATGTTTGACTTTCTGCAGCCTTATCCAAATCTATTAAAAAAGATTCCCAAGTTGGTATTTGAATTCCTTTATAACCTAAATCAGCTGCCCATTTACACATTCCGTCCAAGGAATTAAATGGAGCTTTACTGTCTACAAACTGCGCCAAGAATACGGCTGGTCCTTTGATTGTTTTCATAAAATTTACTATCTGTTGTTGTTTGAATTTGTTGTTGTGTTTGAGATGTCACATCTCTCAAAAAATCTTATATTTAAGAATTGTATCAGGTTCTTCTCAATACTTTGGAGATTTGCTATAAATATAAGGAATACCATCAGAAAAAGTTTAAAATTCAAGCATGAATCAGGATGAAATATTCGACGCAATTGTTGTCGGAACAGGAATTAGTGGTGGTTGGGCTGCCAAGGAATTAACAGAGAAGGGTTTAAAGACACTTGTTTTGGAACGTGGCCCAATGGTTAAACATATTGAAGATTACCCTACCATGAACGATGACCCATGGGATTACCCCCTTAAAGGAGAATTATCAAAAGAAGACAAAAAAAAATATCATGTACAACGTCGTGTAAATTGGGCGCCACGAGAGGATGTTAAACATTTTTTTGTAAATGACCTAGAGCATCCATATGTAGAAACCAAACGTTTCGATTGGATTAGGGGTTACCAAGTTGGTGGCCGGTCACTCACATGGGGTCGCCAAAGCTATCGTTGGAGTGATATTGATTTTGAAGCAAATAAAAAAGAAGCTATTGGTGTAGACTGGCCAGTAAGATACAAAGATATATCTCCTTGGTATGATAAGGTTGAAGAGTATATTGGAGTTAGCGGTGAAACATTAGGATTAGATGTATTACCCGATGGAAAATTTCAGCCCGCTATGAAATTAAACTGTGTTGAGGAAGATTTTAAAAAAACGACTGCAGATAAGTTTGATGACGGTAGATTAATAACGATAGGTAGAACAGCCCATATTACCGACCCAAATGCAACTTTTGAAGGCCGTGGCACATGCCAAAATAGAGATCGTTGTTGGCGAGGATGCCCTTTTGGAGGTTATTTTAGCAGTAACTCTTCTACATTGCCTGCTGCCGAACGTACTGGTAATATGACTTTAAGACCAAATTCTATAGTTCATGAAATCATTTATGACGACACCACTAAAAAGGCCACGGGTGTACGAGTTATTGATGCGGGGACCAATGAGAAAATAGAATTTAAGGCTAAGGTGATTTTTTTATGTGCATCAGCCATGGCATCGGTTGGTATTTTATTGCAATCTAAATCAGAACGATTCCCTAACGGATTAGGTAATGATTCTGATGCTTTAGGAAGAGGTATTATGGATCACCATTATAAACTTGGTGCTACCGCTAAGGTTGAAGGTTATCTAGATAAATATTATAAAGGAAGACGCGCAAACGGATTTTACATACCTCGTTTCGTAAACCTTAACGAGAAGACAAAACGGGAAGGTTATTTACGCGGATTTGGCTATCAAGGCACAGCTAGTAGAGGAGATTGGTCTAAGGAGATTGGTGAACTTGGCTTTGGCAAAGATTTAAAGGATTCCGTATTAAAACCAGGTCGATGGACCATTGGAGTAACGGGATTTGGTGAATTTTTACCTTATGATGATAACAGAGTTACCCTTAGCCCAACAGAAAAAGACAAATGGGGATTACCTCAATTAGCTTTTGATGTGGAATTCAAAGAAAACGAATATAAAATGCGTGAGGATATCAAAAAAGAAATTGTAACCATGTTTGAAGCTGCTGGTTTTAGAGATGTATCGTCATATGAAGAGTCTAGTGGACCTGGTTTAGGTATTCATGAAATGGGTGGCGCAAGAATGGGGCACAGCTCCAAGACTTCAATAGTAAATAAAAACAATCAAGTTCACCTGGTGCCAAATGTGTATATTACAGATGGCGCTTTTATGTCATCATCTAGCTGTGTAAACCCATCATTAACCTATATGGCCTTTACCGCTAGAGCAGCAAATCATGCTGCCGAACAATTAAAAACAGGTAAATTTTCTTGATTTTAAAATTAATTACAAAGTATAACGTTTATTAAGTCCTATAGATTAAAGAAAATTAAAGCTTATGGAAAATGCTTCGGCTAGAAATATGTGGGGGAATTATTTAAAAAATCACCTTGAAGATGTCTTTCATGAGGCACCAAAAACAATGTATTTTGGTGATAACGAACAAGATGCCAATGAAAATGCCAAACTAATTCTAAATGGCACCAAAAAAGCAATTTCATGTTCATTACTAGGTTTACAAAACCGCAATGAGCCTTTGCCCAAAATTGGAGATTATATTGTGGTTACAGATTGGAGTGGTGAAGCACAATGCATTATATCTACAAAAGCCGTTTCACTAAAACCCTATTTTAGTATTGATGCAACTTACGCTCAATTAGAAGGAAATGGTGATAAAACTTTAAATAGCTGGAAAAAATATTATTGGGATTTTTTCACCAAGGAACTACAGAAATTTAATAGACATCCTAGAGAAAGTATGATAGTTATATGCCAAACTTTTGAAAAAGTAAACTCTTAAAAATTTTCCAAATTTATAAAACAAAAAGAGCCGCAAATTGCGGCTCTTTTTTATACTACCTACAAACTTTTAGTTTTCTAAAGCTACCCAAGTATTTCCACTCTTATGAGAATCTACGGTTGCCTCAATAAAGTTCATACCACGAACACCATCTGTCATTGTTGGGAATTCTCCACTATTATATTCCTGCCCTCTAATGGCTTTAGATACACCTTTATAAATGTTGGCCATAGAATCAAAAATACCTTCGGGGTGACCCGCAGGCAATTTAGTTCCATCTAAAGATAACTCAGAGTTATAGGCATGTCCAGGTTTGTATACTTGTGTTGGCTCGGTATCACTTAATTTATATAAAAAGTTTGGTCGTTCTTGTTCCCATTTAAAAGCACCTTTTTCACCATAAATAGCAATAGCCAATCCGTTTTCTTCACCCGTTGCAACTTGACTGCTTCTTATAAGTCCTTTTACCTGATCTCCCATGCGTATAAGGACAGTACCGTCTACATCCATTTTATTATCCTCATATAGATAATTGAAATCGCACAATAACTCGTTAACTTTAAGTCCGGTTGTGTATTCTATAAGGTTAAAAGCATGTACGCCAATATCACCCATACATGAGCTAATGCCGGCCTTTTTTGGGTCTAATCTCCATACTGAAGATCTTTTTTCTTGATCATGGATAATTGTGTTAATCCAGCCTTGGTAATAAACCGCATCTACTTTATGAATTTTACCTAAAGCCCCTGCTTTTATCATTTCTCTCATTTGGCGCACCATTGGGTACCCCGTATACGTATGTGTTAAGGCAAACACAGTACCTGCCTTGTTATGAGATTTTTGTAAATCTTTGGCTTCAGCCAAAGAAGTGGTCATAGGTTTTTCGCAAATTACATGAAACCCATTATCCAATAATTTTTTGGCCATAGGATAATGTAAGAAGTTTGGTGTAAGAATAGAGCATACTTGAATACGTTGGTCTTCTGGCAATTTTAATTCTTCTTCAATTAGCGTATCAAAATCTTTATAAATTCTATTTAAAGGAACATCAATTTCCTTCGCAAATTCAATGTTTGAGTCAAAATCTGGGTTAAAAACAGCTCCCGTTATTTGATAATTATCATTAATATGTGATGCTACTCTATGTAGTACTCCTATTAGGGAATCTCCTCCCCCTCCTAATATTCCTAAGCGTATTTTCTTCGGCATTTTTGTTGTTGTTTAAGTTGAAAATATTATACTCTAAAATCCAAATAGATTTAAATTATTTATTGTCTAAAAATTAACTAGCTCATTTATCCATTAAAAAAACAGATTTGAAATTCTTATTGAAACAATTTTCAGGCGTTTAAATTAAAGAATTTATCTAAGACTGGTAGTCTATTTTCTCGGTTTTAAAGAAAATTGAGAACAAAATAAAGACCCCTAGTGCAAAACCAGCAGGAAACTTCCAAATGGTTTCCCAAACATGTTTTCCATCTTCTAAAAGGTATGCAGTTGAGATTTTACCAGCTACCCAAAATCCAATGAGCATACCTACTCCATAAGTTGCTAAAGTAATTAAGCCCTGTGCAGAGCTTTTATACTTTTCCCCTGCTTTACTATCAGTATAAATTTGTCCTGAAACAAAGAAAAAATCATAACAAATTCCATGTAAGGCTATACCAACTAACAGCATAAAACTTAATTCCCCTACATCACCAAAAGCAAACAAAAGGTACCTAATAACCCAGGCAAGCATAGCAACAAGAATAGTTTTCTTAAAACCGAATTTGGTAAAGAAGTAAGGTAATAATAGCATAAAAACTATTTCAGATATTTGACCTAATGTCATTATACCGGTAGGATTATCCATGCCTATTTCTACTAGAAACGGATTCGCATTTTGATAATAGAATGCCAAAGGAATACATATTAAAACTGATGCTGTAAAGAAAAGTAAGAAGTTCCTATCCTTGAATAAGCTTAAAGAATCTAACCCTAGAATTTCTTTTACACTTAGTTTTTCTGAACTAGCAGCTTTTGGTGGTGTTTTAGGTAAAGTAAAACTAAATACCCCTAAAACAAAAGAGGCAATAGCCGTCATTAAAAATGTATTTCTAAGAAGCCCCATGCCAATATTATCTCCTTGATCCCAGCTAAAAATATAGCTAATTGAGAGTCCGGCTATAATCCATCCTACCGTTCCAAAAACCCTAACCATTGAAAATTCTTTCGCAGGATTTTTCATTTGATTAAAGGAAACTGAATTCACTAATGCCAGGGTCGGCATATATAAAATCATGTATGCTAAAACTAAAATATAGAATCCATTGAACTCTGTACTCTGGTACATGAAGTACATAAGAACAGCACCAAGAAGGTGTAACACTCCCAAAATTCTTTCTGCATTAAAGAATCTGTCGGCAATTATACCAATAACAAAGGGAGCAATAATAGCTCCCCATGATTGTGTTGAAAATGCCAAGGCTATTTCGCTGTCGGTCGCTTTTAGATTGTTTCCTAAAAATGTACCCAAGGTGACAAACCATGCACCCCAAATAAAAAATTCCAAAAACATCATAAAGCATAACTGTGCTCTAACTAATTTCTTCATTTATCGTTTATAATGCACATAGTCTAACCCAACCGGCTCTAACCCATTGTTTCTAAAATCTATTGCAATTTGCCCTCTATGATGAGTAGAATGATTGGTGATATGAAACAACATATCTTTTAATGTATTGGTAAATAATCTACCTTCTGTATTTTCGTAATCTATACGCTTATCAAAATTGTCTGCATTTGTTAAAATTTCAAATGAACTACGTTGATTCTCATAATGAATATCCGCCCAATCTTTAACATCATGTTCTTGCCATACTCCATATTCAGGTGCTTTTTCCAATATACGAGCATTCCAAATATGGTGAGCGTTTAGTACATGACTAAATAAACTAATTGTTTTAGCAGGTACTTCTGAAAGTGCTAAACATTCATCTATTAGTTTCTTGTTACAATAATAGTTGTAATCAAAAATTTCATTTAAAAAGGCTTTCATATCCAATTAAGATTATTCAATTTCATTTGCTGCCTTTAATAAAAGATCTCTAGTGGCAATGATTCCTGCTTCCTCGCTTATTTCAGAACCTTCATATTCCACACCAATAAATCCAGTATATCCTGCCTCTTTTACAGTTTTAAGCATAGTTACATAGTCAATGCCCGTATCATAGCCGTCAGCATCGAAATTATTTGATTTTGCGCTTACTGCTTTGGCGTATGGCATTAATTCTTTTACTCCTTTGTATTTATCATACTCTTTTAAACAATCCCAACTTTTAGGTTTGCGTTCTATACAGAAATTTCCAAAATCTGGTAAACTGCCACAGTTATCCATATTTACAGTCTTCATAACCTGCGCATGAAGCTCTCCGTTAGAAGACAATCCACCATGGTTTTCAACCAATATATTTATATTTTTGGTTTTCGCGTAGGTAGCTAATTTTGTTAATCCGTCTACAGAATTTTTAATCCATTCTTCTGGCACATTGCTTCCATTAAGGTTAACTCTAATAGCATGGCATCCCATTGCCGCTGCAGCATCTACCCATTTTTTATGTTTCTCAACAGTCTCGTTTCTTTCCGCTTCGTCGTTTACCGCTAAATTACCCTGGCCATCAATCATAATTAAAACATTTGTCATTCCATATTTTTTAGCCTCTGCGTTAGATTTAGCTACAAAATTTGCCATTGCTTCTTCAGAATAATTTGCGTCAGCCAATTCAGGATTATATAATTGACTTACATATTCCAGTCCTGTGAAGCCCCAATTCTTGGCTTTTTCCGCAAAAGAATATGGATCCACTCCTTCATCATTTATCATTTTATGCATGGACCATTGCGCAAGGGATAGTTCAAAAAATGGCGCTTTAATAGTTTCATTTTCAACAATTTCAATCTCCTCTACTTTTTCTTTTTTGTTTTCTTTACAAGCATACGTTCCTAATAACGAAATTCCTATTCCTACAATGGAAGCGATTTTGATAAATTTTTTACTTTTCATTTTTGGTTGTTTGTTGTTTGTTGTTTGTTGTTTAAGTATAGGTAAATGACTAGTTTTTAACCTTTACCTTAATATATTGTTTATTTTCATTGCTTAATACAGAGAAATCGGCAAGAAGAATGAAGAATAAATGTATAGAATTAATTTTATATTTAATAAATTTAAGGCATAAACAACTTTTATGAGCAAATTTTATTACAATGAAGAGCAAGAGTCCTATGACGCTATTGTTGTAGGAACAGGAATTAGTGGCGGATGGGCTGCTAAAGAATTATGTGAAGCAGGACTAAAAACACTAGTTTTAGAACGTGGTCGAATGGTGAAACACATAGAAGACTATGAAACGGCTAATAAGGATCCATGGGATTTTCCCAATGCTGGTGAGCCCACCAAGGAAATAATAGAACAACAACCAAAACAGAACAGGACAGGTTATACTACAAACCAAGCCAGTAATATGTGGTTTGTAAATGATTTGAAGCACCCCTACAACGAAACAAAACGATTTGATTGGATGCGAGGTTATCATTTAGGAGGTCGTTCTTTACAATGGGGTCGTCAAAGTTACCGTTTAAGTGATATCGATTTTGAGGCAAATAAAAAGGAAGGAATTTCCATTGATTGGCCAGTTCGTTATAAAGATATTGCTCCTTGGTATGACAAAGTAGAAGAGTATATTGGTGTTAGCGGTGAAAATTTAGGACTAGAACAATTACCAGATGGTAAATTTTTACCGATGATGGACCTAAATTGTGTGGAACAAGTATTTCGTGAAAAAGTAGCCGAAAATTTTGATGGCCGCGTGGTAACTGCTGGTAGAACAGCTCACATTACTGGAACAAAACAATTTGATGGTAGAAGCAAATGTCAATTTAGAAATAGGTGTATTAGAGGGTGTCCTTTTGGAGCTTACTTTAGTAGCTTATCTTCTACCCTACCTGCAGCGGAAGCTACGGGAAATATGACACTTAGACCAGATTCTATTGTTCACGAAGTAATCTACGATCCTAAAACAAAGAAAGCAACAGGTGTAAAAGTAATTGACGCTAATACCAAAGAAACTTTCGAGTTTAAGGCAAAAGTTATTTTCCTTTGTGCATCTGCGATTGCATCAACTTCAATATTAATGCAGTCTAAATCTGAAACATTCCCTAATGGTATGGGTAATGAGTCTGACCAATTGGGACGCAATATAATGGACCACCAACTTCAAGTAGGAGCTTCTGGTAAATTTGACGGATTTGAAGACAAATACTATAAAGGAAGAAAACCAAGTGGAATCTATATTCCTAGGTTTAGAAACTTAGGAGGTGACACAGACAGACCAGATTACAAAAGAGGATTTGGTTATCAAGGTGGTGCATCAAGAGGTGACTGGGAAGATTCTATTGCAGAACTTTCTCATGGTAAAGACTTAAAAGAAGCAGTATTGAAACCAGGTGGATGGACTTTTGGTATGATGGGCTTTGGAGAAGTACTACCCTATGAAAACAACAGATTTACCCTAGACTACGATAAATTAGATGATTGGGGATTACCAACAGTAACTTTTGATGCTGAACTTCAAGAAAACGAGCTTAAAATGCGTAAAGACATTTTAGAATCGGCTGTTGAAATGCTAGAAAAAGCCGGTCTTAAAGACGTTAAAGGCTATGATAATGAAAGTGCTCTAGGTTTAGGAATTCATGAAATGGGTACTGCTAGAATGGGCAGAGACAGAAAAACATCTGTCTTGAACGGAAATAATCAACTACATGATGTAGCTAACGTTTATGTTACAGACGGGTCTTTTATGACTTCTGCTAGTTGTGTAAACCCTTCGTTAACGTATATGGCTTTTACAGCCAGAGCTGCAAACCATGCAGTTGAACAACTTAAAAAAGGAAATATATAATGGATAGAAGACGCGTATTAAAAAATATGGGTATGTCGCTTGGATATATGGTGGCTACCCCAACATTATTGTCAATTGTACAAAGTTGCAAAAGTGAACCGGCGGTTACTTGGACTCCAGAATTCTTAACACAAAACGAGGGTAACGTACTTTCTAAATTGGTAGATATTATTTTACCAAAGACTGACACACCTTCGGCCTCTGAGGTTCAAGTAGATATATTTATAGACAAGTTTGCTAAGGATGTTATGGAGAAAGAACAACAAGATTTCTTAAAAATGTCCATGGGTAAATTTATTGACAAAGCATTGGTTGATTCTGGCAAAGAAAATGCAAGCGACTTAACTATCGAAGATTTAGAACCGGTTTTAGCAAGTTCTTTGAAATACAACAAAGTTCAACAAGCAGAAATGTTCGAAACTATAAATAGTTACACGGAAGCTATCGCTGAAGGGCAAACCACAACTCTAGACGATGATACAACCAGGTTCGCTTTCGCAAGTAACCTAAGAGGTATGACCATTTGGGGTTACAAAGCATCTGAGTATGTAGGTGAAGAAGTTTTAGCTTATTTACCAGTACCTGGTGAATATGTGCCATGTGGAGACATGCAGGAGCTTACAGGCGGTAAGGCATGGTCCTTATAACCAAAGGAACATTCTAATATTCAATAGCCATGAGCGTGATTTTTAATCGCTCTTGGCTATTTTCATTTAAACACACTACTTATGAAAAGACGAAGTTTTATTCAAAAATCTGCCCTAACCACAGGCGCAATTTCAATAGCAAGCTCATTAAGTTACGCTAACACTTTCCCTAACAGCAAAAATGTGCACGAATACAATTTAAAATATGCGCCACATTTAGGAATGTTTAAACATCATGCAGGTGACGACCCTATTGACCAACTTAATTTTATGGCTGATGAAGGTTTCACGGCGTTTGAAGATAATGAAATGCGTAAACGGCCTATCGAATTACAAGAGAAAATGGCAGCAACCATGTCTAAACGAGGTTTAGAAATGGGTGTTTTCGTTGCCCATGAAATATACTGGACCGCTCCAAATTTAGCATCAGGTGATTTGGACAAACGCAGCGAATTTTTAAGCTATATTAAAAGTTCTATTGATGTAGCTAAAAGAGTTAATGCAAAGTGGATGACGGTTGTACCAGGTCATGTAGATTTAAAGTTAAGAATTGGATACCAAACAGCTAACGTTGTAGAAACCCTTAAACAAGCCTCGGCATTATTAGAACCACACGGTATTATAATGGTTTTAGAACCTTTAAATTTTAGAAACCACCCAGGCTTATTTTTAACAGATTCACCACAGGCCTTTGAAATATGTAAAACTGTAAATTCCCCATCATGTAAAATTTTGTTTGACATTTATCACCAACAAATACAGGAAGGAAATCTAATTCCTAATATGGAAGCATCATGGGATGAGATAGCATACATTCAAATAGGTGATAACCCAGGGAGAATGGAACCAACTACTGGAGAAATAAATTATCACAATGTATTTAAATGGATTCATAATAAAGGATTTGATGGAATTCTGGGTATGGAACATGGTAACTCTGGAGAAGGGAAAGAGGGAGAGCGCGCGGTCATAGAAGCCTATAAGAAAGTTGATAATTTTCTTTAAGTATATTACTTATATAATAGTCTAAACATTTTATAAAAGAGTTAAAAATGTATTTCATCGAATAGTTTTTCGTTTTTCGATGAAATACATAATCCAAGAGTAAGAATTTACCTACTAACTCGTTCTTTTATATATGTCCCAATACCTACAGCTATTACTCGTCTATGCCGCATTATTTTTGGCTTCGAAATTATCCTTTTATTTCTATAAAACGATAAAGTCATATTCAATTGAACTATTTCAAATGAGACTAATTTATAAATGGTTTAATATCAAAAGTGCAATAAAGTTGACTTATCAAAGTCTTTTTAACGATACTATTAAATTTCCGTAATCCATTTAGCCTATTTATCCGTATATACTTTATACCCAATACTTAGGCTATGGAAAACTATATTACTATTTTAATTATTTATATAGCTGCATTGTTATTTACAACTGCATTAAAGCCATATTTTACAAACAATAAATAAGAAACCCCCTTAACTTAACCTCGGCTTAGCCGTACATAAAAAAGACCCCTATAATTGGGGTCTTTTTTATTAATATTAATGTTTTTTAAGAACCGCACATTAAACAATCATCATCAGCTTGGCCTTCCTTGGCCCTAGCAATCATTTCTTTCATTTCTTGAGGTGACATTGGCTTAATATCCAGTTCGGCCTGTGGTAAGGGCTTAGAAGCGATTTCTACGTTGCTATTCACACTTTCAGCTGCCGACTCGGTAATAACTTCTGTGGTAACTGTTTCCTCAACCGGAATTTCCTTTTTCTTTGAATTATCTAACGTAAACTTAATTGCATCTACTGCTGCTTTGGTTCTTAAATAATACATTCCTGTTTTAAGACCGCTCTTCCACGCATAAAAATGCATAGAAGTCAACTTAGAATAGTTTGCGTTTTCCATGAATAAATTCAACGATTGACTTTGATCTATGAAATAACCTCTATGTCTAGACATATCAATAATATCTTTCATACTAAGTTCCCAAACTGTCTTATATAAATCTCTTATATCTTGAGGGATAGTTTCAATATGCTGAATAGAACCATTGGCACGCATTAATTCTTGCTTCATACTTTCATTCCACATTCCTAGACCTACTAAATCTTCTAAAAGGTGTTTATTAACGACTATAAATTCACCTGAAAGCACCCTTCTAGTATAAATATTAGAGGTATAAGGCTCAAAACATTCGTTATTTCCTAAAATCTGAGAAGTAGAGGCTGTTGGCATTGGTGCAACCAAAAGAGAATTACGAACACCATTAGTTTGTACTTCTTTTCTTAATTTTTCCCAGTCCCATCTTCCAGATAGTTCATTATCCTTTATTCCCCACATATTATGTTGAAATTCTCCTTGAGACATTGGTGAGCCTTCAAAAGTTGAATATGCTCCTTCTTCCTTTGCCATTTCCATAGAAGCCGTAACGGCAGCAAAATATAATGTTTCAAAAATTTCTTGATTCAACTTTTTAGCGTCATCACTTGTAAATGGCATACGTAACATTATAAACGCATCTGCCAATCCTTGTACGCCTAATCCAATTGGTCTATGACGCATATTGGAATTTTCGGCTTCTTTAACGGGGTAATAATTTCTATCAATTACCTTGTTTAAATTTTTAGTAACTCGTTTTGTAACCTTAAACAATTCCTTGTGATCAAATTCATCGTTCTTAATGAACATAGGTAATGCTATAGAGGCCAAATTACATACGGCAACCTCATCTGGCGAAGTATATTCCATTATTTCGGTACATAAGTTTGATGAACGAATAGTACCTAAATTCTTCTGATTACTCTTACGGTTTGCTGCATCTTTATACAGCATATATGGTGTACCAGTTTCAATTTGAGATTCTAATATTTTCTCCCACAAATCTCTAGCTTTAACTTTTTTACGTCCTTTACCTTCTTTTTCATACTTAAGGTATAACTTTTCAAATTCCTCACTATGCCTGTTATATAAATCTGGACATTCGTTTGGGCACATAAGGGTCCAGTCTTCATTTGCTTCTACCCTTCTCATGAATAAATCTGATATCCACATGGCGTAAAACAAATCTCTTGCGCGCATTTCCTCCTTACCGTGATTTTTCTTAAGTTCTAGGAACTCAAAAATATCAGCATGCCAAGGCTCCATATAAATAGCAAAACTTCCTTTACGCTTTCCACCACCTTGATCAACATACCTAGCTGTATCATTAAACACCTGAAGCATTGGAACAATTCCGTTAGAGGTACCATTTGTTCCCGCAATATAAGAACCAGTAGCCCTAATATTATGAATAGAAAGACCTATACCACCTGCCGATTGTGAAATTTTAGCTGTTTGTTTTAAGGTATCATAAATACCGTCAATACTATCATCTTTCATTGCCAAGAGAAAACAAGAAGACATTTGGGGTTTAGGTGTGCCAGAATTGAATAATGTGGGTGTAGCATGTGTAAAATACTTTTTAGACATTAATTCATATGTTTCTATTGCAGCATCCAAATCATCTAAATGTATACCAACAGATACTCTCATTAACATATGCTGAGGTCTTTCTGCAATTTTTCCGTTCAATTTTAAAAGGTAAGAACGTTCTAATGTTTTAAAACCGAAATAATCGTAGCCAAAATCTCGGTTATATATAATAGTAGAATCTAATTTTTCGGAATTTTCAGAAATTACCTTATGAACTTCATCTGATAATAAAGGTGCTTTTTTTCCTGTTCTAGGATTTACATAGGTATACAAATCATTCATTGTTTCAGAAAATGATTTCTTGGTATTCTTATGCAGGTTAGAAACAGAAATACGAGCAGCTAATTTGGCATAATCTGGGTGTGTAGTAGTCATCGTAGCCGCTATTTCTGCAGCAAGATTATCTAATTCTGAAGTCGTAACTCCGTCGTAAAGTCCCTCAATTACGCGCATAGCCACTTTTAATGGATCAACGAGTCCGTTTAAACCGTAACATAACTTTCGTACTCTAGCGGTGATCTTGTCAAACATGATCAACTCTTTTCTTCCATCTCTTTTAACTACATACATTTGGCTACACTTATTTTAAATTAATTACCTTTTCCCTATCTATATGCCCTTTCTTAAATTACTAATAGAACATAAATCCCATATACTATGGTATACAAGAAAATTTGTCATTTTTCTATTTAGAAATCGGCGTCAAAACTAATTTTTTGAGAATCCTCATCTTTATCCACATTTAAAACACCTGCTTTTTGGTATTCAGAAACTCGCTTTTCAAAGAAATTAGTTTTACCCTGTAATGAAATCATATCCATAAAATCAAAAGGATTAGTTGAGTTATAGACACGGTCGCATTCTAGCTCTACTAAAAGACGGTCTGTTACAAACTCTAAATACTGGGTCATTAACTTTGAATTCATTCCAATTAAACTTACTGGTAATGATTCAGTAATAAATTCTCGTTCTATTTCTAATGCATCGGTTAAGATTTCTTTAATACGTTCTTTTGGCACTTTATTCATTAAATGCTTGTTATGCAAATGCACAGCATAATCACAGTGCATACCTTCATCCCTTGAAATTAGTTCATTAGAAAAAGTTAAACCAGGCATTAAACCCCTTTTCTTTAACCAAAAAATAGAACAGAAAGCACCTGAGAAGAAAATCCCTTCTACGGCCGCAAAAGCAATTAGGCGTTCTGCAAAACTTGGCGACTCAATCCAATTTAATGCCCAATCTGCTTTCTTTTTTATTGCAGGAAAATTTTCTAATGCTTTAAAAAGTATATTTTTTTCTTTTTCGTCTTTTACATACGTATCAATTAGCAAGGAATATGTTTCAGAGTGAATATTTTCCATCATAATTTGAAAGCCATAAAAGAATTTTGCCTCAGCGTATTGCACTTCGCTTACAAAATTCTCTGCCAAATTTTCATTGACAATACCGTCTGATGCCGCAAAAAATGCTAGAATATGTTTTATAAAATATCGCTCATCATCATTTAACTTATTATTCCAATCTGTTAAATCTTCATGAAGGTCAATTTCTTCAGCGGTCCAAAAACATGCCTCACATTTTTTATACCATTCCCAAAGGTCGTCATGTTTAATTGGGAAAATAACAAAGCGGTCATCGTTTGCTTCCAAAATTGGCTCTAAGGCTGTGGACATAATATTATTTTTTAAAAAAAGTTGAATGCTACCTTCCTGTAAGGACTAACAAAGATTCAAAAATGCATTCAATATATGAAGAGCTACAACACATTTCTAGCGCAAAGTTTTTAACACAAAATGTTGAAATCTAAGATCGCAAGTGATGTTTATTAACTTTAGTGCATCACCATTTTTTTGTATTTTTTTTTAAGAATGTAATAAAATATTTATAAACCAAAAAGTATATAAAACCATACTAGGTGGTTTATTTTTACAAACTAAAAAACAGGAAAATCAATTGGAATGAAGAATCAAAAATTGTACGGCCCCTCTAATGCTCATATTATGAAAAATGCCCACCAAATCTAATAAAGGTAGTTCCCCCGAAACCTTGTCATAGATTGCAATTATTACGACTAATCGTAATTTTACTGTAATGGCGCTCAAAACATCAGAAATAAAATAACATACACTATTTTATAAAGAACCGTACTAAAATTTTTGCTTTAAATTTATTAGTTCGCATTAAATGTCCCCTTAATACTTAAAGATTCATTTCCTGCATTTTTTAATTGAACCTCTATATTCCCTAAAACGGAATTTGCAAGACTTTCAACTATTACAATACTACCTTGGTTACTAAAAAAAGGCAATTCATCTGAACCACCTATATCTACTACACCATACACACCGTTGAATTCATTTATTAAACGATCTAATTGTTCTATTTCATAACTACCTGTTGAAACCATATCATTATAATCCAGCACATTGGCAATTATAAATTCAATAGTTTTAATATTGCCATTATCATTAGATTCAAAGTTTAACTCCAGACTGTTAATTAAATTTCCAAAAGTATCTTCTTCTAGCTTACTTGAAAAAGTAGCCAAGCCGGTAATATGTTGATTATACTTACCAGAAACTATAAATTCATATGTTCCACAATCCACAATAGCGTTATCCAATTTAGGACCACTGGAAACCATAAACAACGGTATAATTCCAAAAAGAAATACTTTTAAAGATTTACCAATTAACTGAATCATATAACAACATGTAAGTTGAAGAAGTGTACTCAAGGCCTAATCTTAGCTTGTTCTTGAACATCCACAGCAACAGCCAAAATTTCACTTGAACCTTCATCTTCATTCATAATACTAGCGGCTATCGCTAAAAATATTATAAACAAAACAAACATTAAGCCACATTTTCTCATCTTCTTTTTAGACTTAAACCAATTATAACTTCCGTGATAAAGGTAGATTAAGTAAAAAAAACGCGTGAGAGTATTGTATAACCTGTTCCCTTTTTTGTGTAAACGGAATCTTAAAATTTAAGAAATTATTAACCTGACTATTATTTGTAATACTTTTCTTTCATTTTTATAATTAAAATAAAAAATTCATTACCTGTATTTGAACCAATTACACCAAAATTACTTCCATTGATACAAAACTGAAAATTAGAAACACATAAGCACCTATTTTTTCCTAACTTTCTAATTTCATACACGACCTAATATGTTACGAGCTGTTATTGTAGATGACGAAATAAAGGCTATTCAAAGTTTAACTTGGGAGCTTACCAATTTTAGCGACGAGATAAATGTAATAGCTTCTTTCACCAACCCCAATGATGCTTTAGAATATTTAGAGAAAAATACTCCCGACTGTTTATTCTTAGATATTGAAATGCCTACAATGGACGGATTCCAATTTATAGGTAAACTAGAAAATAAAAATTTCCCCGTTATTATAACTACGGCATACAACCAATATGCCTTAAAGGCTATAAAAAATGAAGCCTTAGATTATCTATTAAAACCAATAGACACAGATGATTTAGAAGACACTATACTTAAAATTAAGAAGTTTAACAACAAAAATTTTTCTATGGAAAAATTGGAAAAAGCTTTACTAAATTTTAACTCTAGAGCTGTTCACAAACGAATTACCCTTAATACAGATGGCAAACTGCTTTTCCTAGAAAGTGAAGAAATACTATATGCAGAATCTGATGGTAATTATAGTACGATATTTTTAACTGACGGACAAAAAATTGTACTTACCAAAAAACTGAAAGAAGTGAATGAGTTATTACCTTCAGATTCATTTTTTAGAATACATAATTCGTATATCATAAATTTGAATAAGATTAAAGAATTTTTAAAAACCGATGGTTATGTAGTACTAAAATCTAACCATAAAATACCTGTTTCTAGACAAAAGAAATCAGATTTCTTAGATTTGTTGTAATCCATTTATGAATAAAAACTATAATTTACTTAATATTCGCTATTCTAAAAATGGTAATAAAAACAAGTATAATCTATTTTTTTTAGTACTTTTCTTTTTATTCTTTTCAGAGCAAAATTATTCTCAATCAGCACCTTCAGAATTCAAAAAGAAAGCAGATAGTTTAATTAAAGCAGCACCTAAAACATACGCAGAAATTGACAAAGTATTGCGTCCTTTTAGGAAAGACAGTACTTTAATACGCTTTATAAATCAAAAATCAGAAGAACAAAATTACCTATACGGCCAAGCATACACTTTAAATCAATTAGGCAGGATATATCGTGATATCTCTGAATACCAAAAAGCACTTGATTTATTTCAAGAAGCATTGTCAATATCGTTCGAGGCAAACAGTATTGAATTCAGAGTCTATAGTTTAAATATGATTAGTGTAGTTTATAGAAGAACTGACGCTGTCAAATCTGCATTAGATTTTAGCCAGGAAGCTTTAGAATTAGCTGAAACAGTAGCCGAACCAAGTACAGGGTTAAAACGAAGTATAAATGTTTCATTAAATAGTATAGGTAATATTTACCAAATGCTTGAACAGTACGATTTGGCTATAGAAAAATTTGAACGCTCCATGATTCTTGAAAAAGAATTAGACAACAAACTTGGCTTAGCCATTAATCATCAAAACTTAGGCGAATGTTATGAAGCCCAAGGAATGCTAGAGCCTGCACTACAAAATTTTAGAAAATCTCTAGTCTATAATGAAATCATCAATTCTGAAAAAGGAAAAATTATTTGTAATTATAGTATTGCTCATGTTTATGTGCATAATGGTAAAATAAACGAAGCTGTTTCCCTTTTACAAACAAACCTAAAAAAGGCTCAAAATTTAGGAGATCAAAAAATAGTTACTACTATTTTTATTAACCTTGGTTGGGCCTTGACTAGATTAGGTGACTATAATGCTGCAGAAATAAATTTAGAAAACGGTTTATCCCTAGCCAAAAAATATAATCTTCACGCTGAAATTGCAGAGGCAAATAAGTTCTTATCTGAACTTTGGATTAAAAAAGATGATTACCAAAAAGGTATGAACTATTTTAAAGAATATAAAAAATATGAGGATCGTATTACCAACTCGTTAAATTTGCGGTATGTTAATGACATGATATTAAGATACGAGTCTCAAATGAGAACTAATCAACTCAAGAGACTTGCTGAAGAAAATGAATCTGTTCGTTTAAAGCTTAGAAAAAACAAAACTATATTAATCATTATTGGAGTGTTCTTAGTGCTACTTATAGGCATTTTGTACATATTATACCGACAAAGTCAATTGAATGCCGAAAAGAAACTACTAACACTTGAACAAAGTATGTTACGCAGTCAAATGAATCCCCATTTTCTATTTAATTCATTAAACTCTATTAAGTTATACATTATCAATAATGAAAAGAAAAATGCTGTTCATTATCTAAATAAATTTTCCAAATTAGTTCGAAAAATACTAGAAGCATCTTCTCAACGAGAAATATCATTAGCAGAAGAGTTAGAAACAGTAGCACTTTACATGAACATTGAAAATATAAGATTCTCTAACGAGATCAATTTTAGTGTACATGTAAGAGATGATTTAAATACTCATAACATAAAAATACCTTCCCTAATATTACAGCCTTTTTTAGAAAATGCCTTGTGGCATGGCTTATCCTCTAAAGATGGTATTAAGAACATAGACTTAGAAATAAAGAAAGGAAAAAACGGATTTATTGAAATAATAATTACCGATAATGGCGTAGGTAGGGAAGCTGCTGAAAAAATAAAAGACGGTAAAGTTTTAAAAAGAAAATCGGTAGGTATTGATATTACAAAAGAGCGTTTGGCTAATTTTTCTCGAGATTACGAGAACTTTTTTCACGTAGAAATTATTGATAAATTCGATGATGATACTAACCCTATAGGCACACAAATAATTATTTATATACCTACTATTTAAGATGGTCTTTAGCCACTACTTCCAATTCCTTGTACCAATCTTCACCAAATTTTCTTATTAAAGCTTCCTTGACAAACTTATATACAGGAACTTTCAATTCATCCCCTAAGGCACATGCAGGATCACATATTTGCCATTTATGGTAATTTACTGCGGTTAATTCTGTATACTCTTTAACTCTTATGGGGTATAAATGACATGAGATTGGTTTTTTCCACTTAATTTTACCTTGATTATAAGCTTCTTCAATACCACATTTGGCAATTTTATGGTCATCAAAAATTACATATGCACACTCGCTACCATTAACTAAAGGTGTTTCCCATTCCCCATCTTCCCCCTTAATAAAAGCTCCTTGTTCTTCAATGACCTTAATACCTTCTGGGCGTAAAAATGGTTTTACCTTAGCATAAATATCAACCATAATTTCCGTTTCAGAATCTTCAACCGGTGCTCCGGCCTCCCCATCAACACAACATCCTCCTTTACAAGCGTTAAGATTACAAACAAAATCCCTTTCTATAATCTCTTCCGATACAATAGTTTTTCCTAATTGAAACATAGCCTAATTTATAAGGCGCAAGATACATTATTTTAAAAAAGTTATGACTTTAGAATATTTCAAGAATAAACATCCAAACCGCTATTTATAAACGTAAATTTGCAAAAAATTTGAAGCATGGATTTTCATTTTAATTTAAGAGAGATAGCTACGGCCAGTATGGTACTTTTTGCAGTTATAGATATCCTAGGTAGTATCCCAATTATAATAGGTCTTAGAAAGAAAGTTGGTCATATACAATCTGAAAAAGCATCAATTGTTGCTGCAATTATTATGGTGTCCTTTTTGTTTTTAGGAGAAGAAATATTAAACCTAATTGGCATTGATGTTAACTCATTTGCCGTAGCGGGTGCATTTATCATCTTCTTTCTTGCCATAGAAATGATCTTAGGCATTACCTTATATAGAGATGATGAACCCGAAAGCGCCTCAATAGTACCTATTGCATTCCCTTTAATTGCTGGTGCAGGAACGTTAACTTCTTTATTATCCTTAAGAGCAGAATATTTTGTAGAGAACATAATAGTTGCAATTATCGTCAATATTATTTTTGTTTTTGTTGTACTTAAGTCATCGGTTAAAATTGAAAAAATGTTGGGTAAAAACGGTGTCAATGTAATTCGAAAAGTATTTGGTGTAATTTTAATGGCTATAGCTGTTAAATTATTTGCGGCGAATATTAATCAACTTTTCTAAAACTAGGGAAGGTTGTATTTTTAAGAAAACTAATACTATGAGCAAAACATTATCAATCATTTTTATAGCAATTGCAGTAGCCTTAATTGCCTATAATGTAACTATGGTAGATTTTACCAACCCATTTGAGAAAGACAGCACAATAGCCCTTATTGGCATTATGGCTTCGTTATGTGCAATTATTTTACTTTTGGTATTTGTAACCAGTAAAAAGATTCAGGACAAAATAAACAAGAATTAATTATTGGCTTTAATTAAGCCCGAATCTTGTTGTTGAACCACGCTACCATCTAATTCTAATACTTTTTGAAGCATAGTGTCTTCATCAGCTTTTATTTTAGCGTGTATATTGGTATTGAACAATTGCTCTGCTATACTTGCTTTTAAAAATAATTTAATGCTTTTTTCGTGGTCATAGAAGTTCATTCGTAAATTTCTATCTACCGAGTACTCCACAAATTTTTCAAAAAGAATATCATCTACTTTAAAATCGTTGACATAGTCTTCTTGCGTGTATTGTGCATAACGCTCGCGGTCTTCTTCTAAATGTTCAAACACGAAAAAAGAAAGAAATCCCAAATTATCCATACTTTCAACTGCCTCCTCTTCATTACTTCCTATTGGAATAAAAACATCAGGTATTATTCCTCCACCGCCATAAACAACCTTACCCATGGGAGTTGTGAATTTTAAGGAATCTGCAACTTTAATGCTATCAACTGAAATCATTTCTCCACTGTGATATCTATCAGTAAATCGCTGATAATAATCTTTAGTACCATTGACATATGATTTTTGGATACTTCTCCCAGTGGGTGTATAATATCTTGAAACCGTTAAACGCACAGCAGAACCATCACCTAAAGACATTTCTCGCTGAACTAAACCTTTTCCAAAAGAACGACGTCCAATAATGGTACCAATATCATTATCTTGAAGTGCACCTGCCACTATTTCACTTGCAGAAGCGGACCTTTCGTTAATAAGTACATAAATAGGTTTATCTTCAAAACTACCTTCATCAGTTGCAAAAGTCTTATTTATTTTACCCTTTTTATTTTTTGTATATAAAATTAGCTTACCCTCCTTTAAAAATTCGTCGGCCATTTCTTCAGCCATTCCTAAATATCCACCAGGGTTATCACGTAAATCAAGAACCAGTTTTTTTGCACCCCTTTTCTGCAATTCCATCAAAGAGTTTTTAAACTCTTTATATGTAGATTCTGCAAACCTATTTACTTTAATATACCCAATATCTTTAGTAAGCATATAGTAAGCCTCTACACTTTTTAAAGGAACAACACCACGTGTTACCTTTACATTAAATGTTTTATTTTCAGCTTTTCTAAATATCTTAAGGTTTACTGTAGTACCCTCTTTGCCTTTTAGCTTTTCTACGATGACCTCACTTGGAAAATCTTTACCAAATAATGTGTCATTATCAGCCATTAAAATACGGTCGCCTGGCAAAATACCCTTTACATAGCTAGGCCCATCTTTAACTGTTTTAATTACTGTGATGGTATCTTTATAGGCATAAAAATTTACTCCTATACCCACAAAATCGCCTTTCATATTCTCAGAAACACGATCCATTTCTTTTTCAGAAATATATACAGAGTGTGGGTCTAATTTTTCAAGAATACTATTTACGGTAACATCAACAATACTATCTGTATTAACATCGTCAACATATTCATAGTCAATGTAATCTATAAGTCTATTAAGCTTATCCTTTTTAGAATTAGTGGAAAAAAGTCTTTCTGGTGAATCATTAAAATTAAGTTTTCCCCCAATAAAAAAGCCAATAGCAATAGCTGAGGCTATAATTATGGGTAAAAGGAAACTATATTTTTTATTCATCATAAAGTTAAACGTTAGATCGCTTCATTTATTTCTGTCATGTGTTCTATTTCTACTCCAGCCTTCTCTAAGAATTTTAATCCAGAATCGTCTTTGTAACCTATTTGATACACTACACGTTTAATACCAGACTGATGTATTAACTTACTACATTCTCTACAAGGCGATAATGTTATGTAAAGTGTAGCCCCTTGGCAAGACTGGGTAGAACTTGCTACTTTAAGAATTGCATTAGCTTCGGCATGTAAAACATACCACTTTGTATATCCTTCTTCATCTTCACAAAAATTCTCAAAACCGGTGGGTGTACCATTATAACCGTCAGAAATAATCATTCTATTTTTTACAATAATAGCCCCAACTTGCTTTCTTTTACATGAAGATAATTTTCCCCACTCCTTGGCCATTCTTAAATAAGCCCTGTCATACTTTAATTGTTTTTCTTTTTTCATTCCTCTAGCTTTCAAAAGCTTAAAGCACTAAGGTACCTGCTTTGTTATACAGGGACAAAATCTTAGGCTAAAATTTAACAATCTTAAATTGGTAAAGTTTTATATAACAAAGGCAGCGTTATTAATGCAATTAATATACTACCAACTGTAATGAATACCCTCTGATTTAATTTTAAAATAGATTGAGCAATAAAAGCCAAAACTAGTATCATCAAAACTATAACCAATTGTGAAATTTCTATGCCCGCAGCAAAACCAAATAAAGGAGCCAATTTCTCTTCTTCTCCCATAATCATCATTTTAAAATAATTAGAAAATCCGAAACCATGTATTAACCCAAAGAACCCTGTAGCCAATGCATGAAACCAAGTAGCCTTTTTATCTTCTTTAGCGCCTTTGTTGATTAAATTAAATATAGCTGTTAACATAATGGTAACAGGTATTAAAAACTCGATCCAACTAGCTTCTACAAGTACCATTTCATAAACGGACAATACCAATGCCAAACAATGTGTAATAGTAAAAACGGTTGCTAAAAGCAATACTCTTTTCCAACTTTTAAAAGTAAAAGGAAGTGCTAAGGCAGCTAAAAACAAAATATGGTCATATGCATTTATATCTAAAACATGCTGTAACCCTAATTGTATATAAAACCAAAATTCTTGCATTGTACTTGTATTAAGATTTAAGTAATTTAATTTAATCCACGTTCTTTTTGAATGGTTTCATAAGCTTCCTGTACCTGCTTAAATTTTTCTTCAGCACCTTTCTTTATAGCCTCATCTTGTGTATTTACACGATCTGGGTGATATTTTTTTGCCATTTCCCTATATGCTTTTTTAACTTCTAAATCAGTCGCTGATTTTTCAACATCTAAAATTTTATACGAATTATTAGCAGATTTAATGAACATCGCTTTTATGCTATCAAATTCATTTAATGATACGCGTAAATAACCGGCAATTTCCCTAATCTTTAGAACTTCTGGATTACTGATCGTACCGTCTGATTGTGCAATACCAAATAAAAAGTGAAGTAATTGTAGCCGTACTTCATATCTAGTACGTTGTGCTAAAAAAGTACAAACTTTTTGGGCAGAAATTTCCCCCTTTTTGTTTATTTCATTAAAATTTCTAAAAATGGCATTCGCTTTTTCTTTACCATACGTGCTTACAAAATACTGTTGCACATAATCCATCTCAGACTTACTAACTTGACCATCTGCCTTTATAACTAAAGAGCATAAGGATAATAAATTCAATTCAAAATCTGCAGCACTTACATTTGGTCTAGTGTAATCTTCAAAGACACTACGCGCATTCCTTTTTTTATTCCCAAAAAAACCGTCTATAATACTGCCAGCAAAAAATCCCAAAATTGCACCAGACAGCCCTCTTAAAGAAAAACCTATTACGGCTCCCAACCATTTTATCATATCGTATTTTCAATTTCGCCAAAGATAAAATATTACCAATTAAAAGTAAGTGTAAGGAAAAGTTAAGGTGTAAGGTACCTCTACGACTAATTGATTATCTTTGTAACAGTTTAATTTAAACATTTAGAATATGTACCCTGCGGAATTAGTAAAACCAATGAGAGACGATCTGGCTTCTGCCGGATTTGAAGAATTATATACAGCAGATGCGGTAGCAAATGCCATTAATAAAGAGGGGACTACTTTGGTAGTTGTAAACTCTGTTTGCGGTTGTGCAGCAGCAAATGCTAGGCCTGCCGCCAAAATGAGCTTGCAGAACAGCAAAAAACCTGATTATGCAGTTACTGTATTTGCAGGTGTAGATAAAGAAGCCGTAGATGCGGCACGAAACTTAATGATACCTTTTCCTCCATCTTCACCTTCAATCGCGTTATTCAAAGATGGCGAGTTAGTTCATATGATTGAGCGTCACCATATTGAAGGTAGACCAGCTGAAATGATAGCACAAAACTTAGTACAAGCTTACGAAGAGTTTTGCTAGTCTTTTATAGTTTATAACTATAATTGAATAAAATAATAGTAGTAAAAACCGCTCTAAATAGAGCGGTTTTTTATTTTTGTACAATGCAGAAGTTGATTTCCTATATCATATCACCCCTATTTTTTGTGGCCTTTGGCCTCTGCCTTCTTATTTTTCACCCTCTACAATGGCTAGGTTTTAAATTATTTGGGTACAACGGACTTAAACCTGTAGTAAGCAAACTTAACTTTTGCTTAATGCGATGTACCAATATTTTAGGTACAACATACAGGTTTACCAATAATTATAAGTTACCCACAGACAGGCCTTTAATTATTGTAACTAATCACCAAAGTATGTATGATATTCCACCAATTATTTGGTACATGCGTAAGCATCACCCAAAATTTGTGAGTAAAAAAGAATTAGGAAAGGGTATACCCAGTGTTTCTTTTAACTTAGTGCATGGTGGCTCTGTATTAATTGACAGAAAAGATGGTAAATCTGCTATAATGGAAATTGGCAAACTCGGTAGTTATATCGAAGAACACACTAGAAGTGCCGTAATTTTTCCAGAAGGTACAAGAAGTAGAGATGGACACCCTAAGCCATTTAAACCAATGGGGTTAAAAATGCTGCTTAAAAAAGCGCCATCAGCACTAATAGTGCCCATTAGCATAAATAATTCATGGAAACTAGTGCAATTTGGACAATTTCCTATGGGCTTAGGTGCAAACGTTTCTTTTGATGTACAAGAACCCATTGAAAACAAAGGAGATTTAGATACCCTTATTTCAAAAATTGAAGCTTCAGTAAACAATGGTATAAATAGCTTTAAATGACAAATTCCGAAATAGTAGAAGAGACTATCCAATTTGTTAAAAAAACCTTGCAAAATGCAGAAGGAGGGCATGATTGGTTTCATATTCAAAGGGTTTTCAATAACGCAATTCTTATTTCTAAAGAAGAAGATGTAGATATTTTAGTTGTTAGTCTTGGAGCTTTGCTACATGATATTGCAGATGCGAAATTTAATGACGGCGATGAATCTCTTGGACCTAAAATGGCAGAAGACTTTCTACTTTCATTGGCAGTACCAAAAAAAACAATTAATCACGTAACCAACATAATTAAATTTAGTTCGTTTAAAGCCAGCTTAACAGACGGTAGAACAAAAAAGAAATTCTTTACCTCTAAAGAATTAAAAGTAGTACAGGACGCTGACCGACTTGATGCCATTGGTGCCATTGGAATTGCTCGTGCCTTTAATTACGGCGGATTTAAAAATAGGATGCTTTATGACCCTAGCACACCTCCAAATCTAGAAATGACTAAGACAGAATATAAAAATTCTACCGCACCAACTATAAATCATTTCTATGAAAAGCTTCTATTATTAAAAGATAAAATGAATACCCCAACTGGCATACGTTTGGCGCAAGAAAGACATGAATATATGCTAGTTTTTCTAGAGCAATTTTACAAAGAATGGAGTCCTTTAAAAAGCCTGAATTAATTACTACAACTATTATAATAAAAACTAAAAAAAAGAGTCTTTTTAGCTAGCTAAAAAGACTCTTTACATTTATATATACTTTTTCTTATTTCTGTGGTAGCTCTCTTGTTAACCAACCACTTCTACTTGCTGTTGCAATTGCGTAAGGTGTTATCCAAAATAAACCAAAAGTGTAAAGAACGCTGTAAGAATATGCCCAAAAAGATTCAACTAGTGTATACCGTTTTGCATAAAAAATAACTGGGAATGTTGATAAAACTAAGATACTTATGAACGTTGAACTTAAGAACAATAAAGGGTGTGTAAAAACAAAAATTAACATAAACAGTACAAATGGGTAACAAAGGACAATTCTTGAGAATTGACTAAAGAACAATAACCTAGTTCCTGCTTTTGGTCCCTTTCTAAAGTTTGTAAATACATATTTAGACATTTGAATATTTTCACGAACATTACTCCTTCCCCATCTAATAAACATTTTGTAAAGTCCTTTATATTTTTCCGGTACATTAGTATAGGCAAATGCATTTCTTTGAAACAATACATGAAAACCTTGTTTCAAAATCATATTCGTCATTGCTCTATCTTCACCGATATCAGATGCTTGACCCATAAATGTTTGGTTAATCCAAGCCTCTAAACATCCAAAAACAGCAGTTGCTCTATAAGCTGCTAATGCCCCAGGAGTACACAATACAGAATTTAATGTGCTCTCAGAAGAACGAACAAATTCAAAACTTAAAGCAAAACTTACGTCTAGCATCTTAGGTAATATTTTGTTTTCATTATTTAAAACACGAATATTACCAGCTACAGCACCACAATTTTCATCTACAATAAAAGGGCTCACTAGATTTCTCAAGGTGTTTTTATCAACAATTGAATCACTATCAACTGTAACGAAAATTTCACCATTACCTTCTTTAAACCCTCTATACAAGGCATGACGTTTACCCATATTCTTTGGTTGCTGACAAATTGAAACTCGGTCACCTAATTCCTTTTTTGCCTCTAACATCCAATTCCAAGTATCATCTTTACTGCCATCATCAATTGCAAGTAATTGAATTTTATGCTCAGGGTAATCACTATCAGCTAAACTTTTTAAAGTTGCCCATACTTGTTTTCCTTCATTGTAGGCTGGTACAATTACTGTTACAGTTGGTAATTCCTTATCTGAAACTGATGGAATAGCCTTGTACTTTAAAAATCTTACAAATGTGTAAACGAAAAAACTAAGTTTAAACACAAAAAATGCAGCAGCTACGACCATAAAAATTAAACCGATCATGGTGCTTCTTCTCTCTAAATGTAATTGCGTAAAGTCGTTTTGTAAAATATAAGCTAAATAAGCTGACCCAAACATTAGCACAAATGTGCTTCCCATGACGAAAATACCCCATGCATTTGCATTTTCTATAAGATGTTTAATTCTAGAGAAAAAAGATTTTTTCTTGGCATTAGTAGTGCCTGACTTTAATTTTTGCGTTCCTATTTTGGTAGTGTTTTCGGTTTTCATAAATGGTTCTAGTATTTATTTAATTCCACCTATTTACGCTCACAATCAACATTTGGATGTTATTTTAACAAAAAATTTTAAAGATTTTTTCAAAGCGCTGATTCCCCACATAATTTCCATTTAAGTTTATAACTTATATCCTTTAATTTTTAACTCATTTATAATATTCTTCTAATAATCAAACAGTTATATTGACATATATATAAATACAGCCATTTAAAAAAAATTTATACGGTCCCTTAATTTTAAAAAAATAAAATCAAAATAGCTTTAACTGACCACATTTATAAGACTCGTGTAAACTTGTATTTAGTTTAGGGAAATTTTTGTTTTTAAAATAGGTTTGTTTAGCCAAGCGGACCAAATCATGAATTTGAGTCGCAATTTTGCCTTCCCCTTTGCTGCGTAAACCAAATCGGCTATCACTTAAACTTCCGTTGTGGCATTCTTGAATTTGATGTAAAACTTTATCCGCTCTATTAGGTAATGTTTTGCGAATCCAATCTGTAAAAATTTCACCAATGGCCCCATTTAACCTAACTAGAGTAAATGCCATAGATAAAGCTCCATTATCTGATACTGCCTTTGCTAGGTTTAAGATTTCGTGACTATTTATACCTGGTATTATTGGTGCTAGCATTGCATTTACGGGTATACCATTATCAGATAAAATGCGAATGGCCTCAAGTCTTTTTTTAATGGTAGTAGTTCTAGGCTCTAATATTCTTCTAGTTTCTTCTGATAAGGAAGTAACCGAAATATTAACACCTATTAATCCATATTCATTTAATTCATTTAGAATATCCAAATCACGCAAGATTAGAGCATTCTTAGTAATAATACCTACTGGATGTCTATATTTTAAAAATACCTCTAAACATTTTCTAGTCAACTGAAATTCATGTTCTGCCGGCTGATAGCAATCGGTATTCCCCGACATAACAATAGTGCAGGCCTTCCAGTTTTTATTTTTCAGTTTTTCTTCTAATAGTTTAGGCGCATCATGTTTGACCAAAATTTTTTGTTCAAAATCCAAACCGGCACTATATCCCCAAAATTCATGAGCGTTCCTTGCATAGCAATAAATACAACCATGCTCACAACCTTGGTACATGTTCATAGAATAACTCATACCTACATCTGGGCTAGTGACTTTATTCACTATCGTTTTAGGAAAAATGGGAATGAATTGAGTCTTATTTTTATTGGCAACTTCACCTTCTACACGGCAGAATTCGAGAAAATCATCTCTTGTTTCGTAGTTATATGCAGAGAATTTATTTTCAGTATTTTTTTGCGCACCTCTACCTTTTAAAAAAGAACTAGAATTCATTATTTAGGATTTAATCCAAAATTATGGAATATTTCCTAATGTGTTAGAAATTTAACGTACGTGGTCGATTATTATCTAAATTGATTGAATGAAAAGTTTACCGGATAAAGCACTTCCTTTCTAAACTAATTTTGCTTTAGTCAAATAGCGCCACCAAATCTTTTTAGCGAATACAATGTATTCATTGATGAAGAAATTACGGACAACATTTATCATAAAATAACTTTTAGTTCAGAATTCAACTCATTTAAATTTATTGCTCCTGAAATTGATATTTCTTTTGATTATGGCATAAATTCTCAAAAAACAACTTCCATACAAGAAGAGGGTATGTTTTGGTATTAAAATCTCTTGTAATATTAAACTCGAAGTTAAGTTATTTAACAGTCACCTGAACAAGTTGTTTTTTAGTTCCTCTTTTTGCGTAAAACATTAATTCATCATTCTGGCGATTAATATAGGGTGCAGATACCATTAACGGCAAGCGAGCCTCGGTATCGTCAATAACTTTATTATATTTCATATGCCCATTTTCATCTAATCGAATTAAAAAGACATTTCTATTTCTACTTAATCCTTGCTTAAACATAATACGGTCATCACTTAACTGTTGCGGATTCTCAGAAGATGTACTAATAAAAAAGTAAGTTGTATTATTTTTAGTGTATGCGCTATATGAAGCATAAGCACCATCGCCTTGAGTAACTTCTGTCTTATTTATATTTCTAGCCCAAACTAGATCTCCGTTTGCATTTAATTTTGCACTTATAATATCATTGTGATGGTATCTAGTAACCATTACGCGACCACCGCTAGAGTTAGACTGTACGCTATTACTTGTAAAGTATTCTTCTGCATTAAATAAAATATTTCCTTCGTTCGTAATATTCATTCCTTTAAAAACTAAGTCTTTGATAGACTTATCATCTTCCCTTCCAAACTTGTCCATCATAAACTGTTCTGAGAACGGATTAAATTTCTCCGTTTTCAGTTCTAATGTTTGGGAGTCTAAATTAAAATATGAAATACCGTTATATCTATTATCTTTTCTGTCTGCATAAAAACCTATACATAGCAATTCATTTTCTTTAAAAATAGGTTTAAGAGATTCTGGAAATTTTCCGGGAGTATAAAAGGATTGTATACTTCTACTACTATTAGAAATTCTAACCATTTCATATTGAAACTTTCGTTCCGTAGCATTAAATCGTTTCTTTTTAAAGTATGCCTTACCTACTAAATAAACATTCTGTAAATCCTTTGAAAATTCAATAGTTTCAAAAGCATAATTCTTTTCTTCCACTTCATCAGAAAAGTCATGCTCCATTAACTTATTAAGGTTAGCGTTAAACACGTGAATAATATGCTGATCTACTTTTCTTTTCTTATAATGTGTAGTTATAGCAAAGGCTGATTTTTCATCATTGAATAAAACAGATGTCGTAAACCCTGAGCTAAAGTTTCGATTATAAAAATTTCTATCTAAAGGTTGTTCAACCGGGTCCGACTCTATGGACAATATGGTTTCTTTAGTAAATTGAAATTGAGTAAAAGGACTTCTATGAACTTCGTATTGGTAACTCTGGTTTCTATAACTATATTCTAAAAATAGAAGATATACTTGACCGTTACGTACATAAGCATCTATGAAGTTTGCATCCTTCAGCTTATAATTATATTCCGAAACGAGTTCTAAATTTTTATTATAATGCTCAATAAAATATCCTTTAGGGCGTAGTATAATACCAGTGTAATATGCGCGTACGACGACCATGCCTTCATTGCCATCATCTGCCATTGCAAGCATATTGGAATATCTATATTTATCGTGAAATTTTTCACCAATAGTGTAGGTTACAAGCTCTTCTTGAGCATTAGAACCAAAAACATTGATAATAAATAAAAACAAGAATATGGTACGTTTAAACATAACCTATTTGGTTTATGTCATGAACCTGGAAAATTAGCCTTTCTTTTTTCTAAAAATGCAGTAGTGCCTTCGGCAAAATCATCTGTGCCGAAACAGGCACCGAAAGCTTCAATTTCCTGCTCATAACCATTTACAGTATTCTTAAAACCAGCATTTATCGCTTTTATTGCATAAGAAATGGCAACTGAAGAATTATTGGTAATCTTTGCTATTATTTTATGGCATAATGGCACTAATTCTTCTGGGGTAGTAACATGATTTACTAGTCCATATGCATGTGCTTGTTCAGCAGAAATCATATTTGCGGTCATGATCATCTCCATTGCTCTTCCCTTCCCTACTAACTGAGGTAAACGTTGTGTGCCACCATAACCAGGTATTACTCCTAAAGATACTTCTGGTAAACCCATTTTAGCATTATCGCTTGCTATTCTAAAATGACATGCCATTGCCAACTCCAATCCACCTCCTAAAGCAAAACCATTAATAGCCGCAATTACCGGGGTGTTTAAATTCTCAATGAAATTGAACAACTTTTTTTGTCCTTCAGCGGCTAATTTCTTTCCTTTCTTTTCACCAAAATCAGAAAACTCTGAAATATCCGCGCCTGCAACAAATGCCTTTTCTCCGCTACCCGTTAATATAATAGCTTTTATGCCTTTATCTTTTTGTAAATCTTTAAAAGCACTATGCAACTCCCCAATAGTTTCTTTATTTAGAGCGTTTAATTTATTTGGACGATTAATTGTTACTATAGCAGTGGTTGCTTCTTTTTCAATTAATAAGGTTTCGTATGACATTGCTATTGATTTATTGATTTATATATGTTCTTTAGGAAACTTAACACAAAATACAGTTCCCTTGCCCAGATGCGATGTAAACTTTATAGTTCCTTTGTATGTTTCCACTATATTTTTAACCATACCTAAACCTAATCCCATACCACTAGTCTTGGTAGTAAATTTAGGCTCAAATATTTTTTCTTCATTATCCTTTTCTATGCCGTGCCCATTATCTGCTACCGATATTTTAACCATATCACCTTCAGACGCTACACTTACCAAAATACGTGGCGACTTCACATCTGGAACCGCCTGTATTGCATTTTTGACCAAATTGGTAACCACCCGTATTAATTGGGTACGGTCTAATTTCGCAATAATTTCTTCTTCATCAGCAATGAAATGAATATAATCTTCGTTAAAAATATCTAAAGCAAGTTTTACAATTTTTACAACATTCAGTGTTTCATTTTGTTGTGCGGGCATTTCGGCAAAATTTGAAAACGCTGACGCTATACTACTCATAGTATCTATTTGCTGTATTAAGGTATTAGAATACTCTTTTACCTTTTTATGAATTTCTGGATCGTTAGGATCAAACTTTCGTTCAAAACTCTGCACGCTTAATCGCATGGGCGTTAGTGGGTTTTTAATTTCGTGAGCCACTTGTTTTGCCATTTCTCGCCATGCCTGCTCACGCTCGCTACGGGCTAATTTTACAGCACTTTGACCTAATTCGTCGATCATACCATTGTAAGCCTCAATCAATTTCTCTATTTCTTCACCGGGGTTATCTAGATATATTTTTTTGTTCTGCTTACTCAATTCAGTTTTTCCCATCATGGTTGAAATGGTCTCCAATGATCGGGTGATATATTTTGAAATAAAAAACGCAAATGATATTGCCATTAAAAGCATGAGAAGGTAAACACCTAATAAGCGCCATAAAAACTCCCTCAATTCATGGTCGTTGAACGAATTGTCTTCAAAATAAGGTAAGTTTAAAATACCAATTGGTTTAAATTTTTGATCCGCTATATAAGTAAATGAAGCCTGATAATTATCTCCTGCCAAAGCATTTTCCCTAACGTAACGTTTATTAGGACTTACCGCTAATTCATTCAATATCTCAGCATCTATACACATGGATATAGAATCATTTGCAAATTTTGGTCGAGAGCTTTTAATAAGTTCACCATCTAAACTGTAAATATTGAAATTCATGTTCTGCACAACGGCTATCTCATAAATTTCATTTTTAAAAATAAGATCAAGGTTCTCTGTGGTGACAGGGTAAGTGGTTTTCTGAATGGCAAGATCTATACTTTGGCGAATTTGCTCTTCTTTTCGCTCCATTCTGTTTTCATGGTAATCTATATTGATTTCCTTAAACTGATATACGGTTATGCCAAATATTAAAACAGATGCTATTAATACCAATAAAATCATTGATACAAATATGCGCGTCCTAAGAGAAAACTGTTTTAACAAAAGTGATACGTTTCGTTCAAAGTTAGCAAATATCGCACCAAAAACAGACAAACATAAGGTTGAGGAAAAAAAAGCAACTATGAATCCTAAATTCTCCGAATTGTTGAAAACATTTCTACGCTTTCATATTAACTATAACCACGACAAATAATATAAAATTATTTCACGAACATGCTTCTCATTGTAGCCCATAGCCCGATAATAAAAAATTATAAAAGTAAGCTTCATAAAAAATATTATTCAGGTGTAATTTCTTACATTTAACTACGTTAATCTTTTGTACTTCATTAAAAGCCAGACATGTTGTTAAAATATTTGATTCCGTTTCTTACTTTTTGCTCCCTAATTCTATTTATTAATACGGCTCAATCCCAAAACAAAAAACTTATTCCCTTTCAGCATATTCAAGACGGTATGTCTCAAAGTAGCGCTACTGTATTATTAGAAGATAAGTTTGGTTTTATATGGGTGGGAACAAGAAATGGACTTAACCGGTACGATGGGCAAGATTTTGAAATATTTACCAAAAGTTTAGATGGTAAAACCGGTCTTATGCACGAGTATATAGTAGCTTTATATGAAGATGACGAAAACATATTAATTGGCACAAACTATGGGTTAAGTTTATATAACCGTAGTTTAAATATCACAACTCCTTTTCCATTCAAAAATCAAGGGCAACGTTTAAAAAATACCAGGTTTCAGTCCATTAATAAAATAAATGGAAAGTTATGGTTGGGGACAGAATCTGAAGGATTATATACCTACCACCCAGAAACTGGAGAGGTTAACCATTTCTCTCTTCCAGATGACCCAATAAAAATTGAAAATCCAAGAATTAACAAAATTACAAACGTATTTAAGTTAAATAACAACAAAATACTAGTGGTTTCAACTTATAATATTATAGTACTGAATAATCATCTAGAGATTTTACGTGAAATTCAAGAAACAGATGAAATAATTACTGCTATTCAATTTAAGGAAAACAACTTCTTATTGGGCACCGGCAATGGTTCATTAATGGAGTTAAACATAAACTTCAACTCAGAGTTAACCCTTAAAAAAAAAGCTATAAGTCCTGGCTTCGGAATACGTTCTTTAGCACAGTATACAACCAATGATTTATGGATTGGAACTGAAAATAATGGTTTATACATCTATAATAGCAATTTAGAATATATACAACATATAGAATACAATACCTCCCGTCCAAATTCAATCTCCGGTAACTCCATTTGGGCCCTTTTATGTACACGTAATGGTACAATGTGGGTAGCCCCATATAAAAGCGGACTTAATTTTTATGACCCCCAGTATTATAAGTTTAGACATATAACCTCGGATCCCTTTAACTCCAAATCTCTAAGCAATAAACTCGTAAATTGTTTTATTGAGGATGAAAATGAAAATCTATGGATAGGAACAGATGGTGGTGGTTTAAATTATTGGAACAGGACTTTAGATTCATTTGAGCATTATTCTTTAAAAAACAAAACATTTAATAGTGATGTAATTCTTTCGATTATACAGACCAAAGAGGATGAGTTATGGGCTGGAACATGGACAAATGGTATTACGGTATTCAATACAAAAACTAAAAAGTATAAAGAATTAAACACTGAAAATTCATTCTTAAACTCGAACATTATAATTGATTTTTTAAAGGATAGAAAAGGCCGTATTTGGATTATTAATTATTTTGCAGGAGCACAAATATATGATCCAAAAACGAACACTCATGAAAACATAAGTCTTAAGTCAGAGATAGATAACAGCGAAATTAATTCTATTTATAAAATATTTGAAGACAACGAGGGTCATATTTGGATAGGCACATTAAACTCCGGACTTTTTAAAATGACTAACCATGATGGTACGTGGGTAACCAAGCATTACAGTATAGAAAATACTTTGAGCAATAATTTCATTAATACAATTATCCAGGATAATAAAGGTACCATTTGGGTAGGCACTCAGGGTGGTCTTAATAAATATCAGCCAAAAAGTGATTCTTTCTTAGCTATCACAGAACTTGAAGGTCTTAAAAATGATGCAATTAAGGGTATTATAGATGACAATAATAACCATTTGTGGTTAAGTACCGAAAATGGTATTATTAAGTATAATACAAGTACAGCAGAAACAATTAATTATGAGGTTGGCGAAGGTTTACAATCTAAAGAATTTATAGCAAGCTCAACTTTAACCACGAGTAAAGGAGAGTACGTATTTGGAGGAATAAACGGTTTTAACATATTTTCTGCGAGTGACGTTGAAAAGCGAAAAGATACTCTTACCTTATTTATTTCTGGGCTTAAAATTTTTAACCAACGGGTATTGCCAAATGATGATTTTGGGGTGTTAAAGAAAGATATAAGTCAGTTAGACTCCCTTACGTTTAGCTACGACCAATCTGTAATAAACATTGATTTTAAAGCGCTCACCTTCAGGCACCCCGAAAGTGTCAATTATGCTTTTTTTCTAGAAGGTTTTGAAAAAGATTGGAATTATGTAGGAAATAATCCTACGGCAACGTATACCAACTTAAATCCGGGAGAATATACACTCAAAATTAAATCTACAAATTCTGATGGTGTATGGGTTGATAATGAAAAAGATCTTCATATAACCATTACACCTCCATATTGGCAAACATGGTGGTTTCAAATTTTAATGATTGCTTTAGTTCTTTTACTATTCTATATAGCCCATCATATTAAACTTAGAACTATTAAAGGAACTCAACGAAAATTGGAGATAAAAGTAGTGGAACGCACTAAAGAGTTACAATATCAAAAAAATAAACTAATTGAAGCTGCGGACAATTTAAAATCAAAAAACGAAGAAATTCAACGCTTTACCTTTGCAGTATCGCATGATTTAAAAAGCCCCCTAAGTAACATTAAAGGTCTGGCCAGTCTAATCCCATTAGAAATGGAATTAGAAGCTCACCCAAATGTAGCCGAGTATTTAAGTCTAATTGATGTTTCTTGCAATAATATGAACGAATTAATATCTGACATTACTGAAATTGCACGACTAGGTAAAATTGAAAATAAAAACGAATTATTAAACACAAATGAAATATTGAATTTATCAAGGAGTCTTATTAAGAGTAAGCTAAAAAAAGAAAATATAGAACTTACTGTTGCAGAAAACCTACCCGAAATTTTTGGTGATCGCAATAGGATAATTCAAGTTTTTAGTAACTTTTTAGATAACGCCATAAAATATATGGGAGATCAACCCAATCCTAAAATAACCGTAAATTTCGAGGATAGTGGTGATAATACTATTTTTTTAGTCCAGGACAATGGGTCGGGTATGGATGAGCTTGCCCTAAAAAAACTATTTACTCCTTTTGAACGATTTCATGATAATGTTAAGGGAACTGGTCTAGGACTTTATATGGTAAAACAAATAGCAGCTTCTCATGATGGTACCATAATTGCAACCTCTAAAGGAAAAGAACAAGGATCTACGTTTAAGTTAATTTTACCAAAAGCCAAAATTGCTGCGCAAAAGGCCAAAAAATTGTTACAGGCATAGATGTATTATACCTCTGGATTCTTATTTCTAAACCTTTTATAAAGTTTAATACCCAACATCAGTAAAATTCCCAACACTAGAATACCTACCACACCAAAAATCCAATTCAATGAATGTTTTAGAATCACCAAGAAAACGATAGCAAATAAAATTAAGGTAGCACCTTCATTCCACATACGCATGTAGTTAGAAGTATATCTAATATCATCTTTCTGAAATCTCTTAAAAATTTGATGGTTTTTTAAATGGTACAAAATCAATAGTAGTACAAAACCAAGTTTTACATGCATCCAAGGTTGTGTTAACCAGCCAGGGTAAATGACAAGTAACCAAATAGCAAAAAATACTGCCAATACAGCCGATGGCCAAGTAATAATAAACCAAAGTCTTTTGGTCATTAACTTTAATTGCTTTGAAAGAATTTCCTTTTCAGGAGATGATTTTAGATTAGCTTCAATATGATAAATGAACAATCTAGGAATATAAAAAAGCCCTGCAAACCAAGTTATTACAAAGATGAGATGCAGGGATTTTATATAGTTGTAATATTCTGTCATAGGATTAAAAAACAAATTCAAGAAACAAGTTCAAGTTCAAAACTTAAATCAAACTTCTCTATATACCTTTAAACTAAACCCAAAGTTAGTAAAAGTGAACTGAATGCATTTTATAATCTTATTGCGCCAATTCCTGCATCCCACAAGGTTTTATTATAGGCAGGTATGGTTGTATTGATAAATTGATTGCCTTTGGCTTTTAAACCAGTCCATTGTGCGTCTAATTCAGCCTTACGGTCTTTACTCGCCTTGTTCAATCTTGGAATACTACTATTCGTCTGATTAATCATAAATATATATTCTGCTGAAAACTTATTTGGAAAATTCTCTACATCATCATATGCTTGAGATTTACGTTGAACCATATCACCATCCCATGCTTTCAAATCTGTAAGTAACTTTTCACCGGCAGTTTTCACTGTAGGGTCCGTTACTTTTTTCAATACTTCGGTCAAATCGTTTTGAGCGGCATATAACTTATTAATCATGTTATGCATTTCGGTCAACTCTGCTTCTGCTGTTGTCATAAAAGCATCAAACTCTTCGTATTGACCAGGCTTTGTTTCATAGGTAGGCAATTCTTTAATTATACCCGTTGCAGAAACCGTTTGCCCATCAACCTTTAATTTAAACGTATACGTTCCAGGAGATACTTTATGACCGCTAAAACCAGCTTCTATATACACGCCGGGTATCCCTGGCATTATCGGGTATTTCATATCCCAAACAAATCGGTTTAATCCTTCTTTATTACTCAATACTGGTGCTGGTGGTGCACCACCGCCATTATGCGGCACATAAGCTGGGTCCTTTTCTGAACTGATTGTTCTAATCACCTTACCTTTAGCATCTGAAATTTCTAAAGTAATGGCAGTACTATCATTTAATTTGGGCAGTTCATAATACAACACCACACCATTAGCAGGGTTAATACCCTCAAAAGAATCACTACCCGTAAACTCATCAGAATTACCATTTAAAGGACTGCCCCAAGAACCATTATAAGCCTCTTCAGGTTTTAAAATTTGAAGTCCCGTTTTCGAAGGTTGATACTGGCCAAGAGCAATAACATCATCTAGTATCCAAAAAGAACGCCCAGATGTAGCAACCACCATATCTCCTTTATGAACCTTTAAATCTGTTATTGGAGTCTTTGGTAAATTCAATTGAAACGGCTCCCAAGATTTTCCGCCATTCCATGATGCATAGATACCCTTTTCAGTACCTGCATAAAGTAAATCTTTCTTAAACTCGTCTTCACGAACTACACGTGTAAAAGCGCCATAAGGTATCCCAGAATTTATAGCTGTCCACGTTTTACCATAGTCTGTTGTCTTGTAAAAACCGGGCGTATAGTCATTAAATTTATATCTTGTTGTAGCAATATAAGCAGTTGCAGGGTCGTGTGGAGAAACCTCTATGGCATTGATTAGACATTCCTTTAATCCTTTTGGAGTAACATTCTCCCAAGTTTCGCCACCGTTCTTTGTTATATGCACCAGTCCGTCGTCACTGCCCGTCCAGATGTATCCTTTTTCGTGTGGCGATTCTAAAATATAAGCCAGCGTACCATAGTTTTCTGCGCCAACAGCTTCGTTAGTATACGGTCCGCCACCATTACCTTGTTTTGCATCGATATCACGTGTTAAATCATCAGAAATTTTATCCCATGTTACACCCATATCCCGAGTTCTAAAAACGTATTGCGCGCCATGATAAAACGTACCCTTTTCATGAATTGAAGCTATTATAGGGGCATTCCAATTAAACAAATATTTCATATCTCTAGCCTCACGACCTAAATATTGAATAGGCGCTTGCATAATTTGAGTAGCAGCTTTCGAAACCATATCCATTACTTCAACCGTACCTAAATATTGCCCACCCATTACATACCTAGGATTGTCTGGGTCAAAAGCCAAAAAAGCACTTTCCCCACCTGCGGAGTCCGTCCAATCTCTGGTAGTAATACTATAACTACCGGTAGATAAACTGGCAATTTTTACAGAGGTATTATCTTGCTGGCCACCATAAATATTATACGGAAATAAGTTATCTACACTAATACGATAAAACTGCGCAGTAGGCATATTGCTTTGTGTAGACCAAGTTTTACCATAATCAAAAGAAACCGAAGCACCCCCATCATCTGCCAAAATCATGTTTTTAGAATTGGTTGGATTTATCCATAAATCGTGCGTATCGCCATGGGCAACCTCAACATCCTGCCATGTTTTCCCTCCATCTTCTGAACGTAACGCTGGCGCACTTAACACATAAACCGTGTCTTCATCATTAGGATCTACAAAAACCTCAATATAATACCAAGCACGTTGTACTAGCCTATTATCCCCACTGGCCATGGTCCAAGATTCCCCGGCGTCGTTAGAAACGAATAATCCGCCTTTATCGGCATCAGAATCACTTTCTATTAATGCATAGACTTTATTGGAATTTGACGGACTCACAGCTATCGCCATTTTTCCTTTTTCCTCAGGTAGACCTTCGTGAATTTTCTGCCAAGTTTCTCCTGCATCGGTAGATTTATATAATCCACTACCAACACCACCACTTACCACCATATTTGGCATACGTTGATGTTCCCACATGGCGGCATACATAATTTCAGGATAATTAGCATCCATAGATAGTTCAGAAGCACCAGTTAAATTATTAACGAAAAGTGTGTTTTTCCAGGTTTTACCGCCATCCACAGATTTATAGATACCACGTTCGGGATTTCCTTCAAAAAGAGCACCTTGCGCAGCAACATAAACAATTTCAGGATTTGTAGGATGTATGATTATACGTGATATATGCTGGGTTTTTTCAAGCCCCATTTTTTTCCAGGTCTTCCCTGCATCGGTAGATTTATAAACTCCGTCTCCGTAAGATGTCATTACCCCACGTGGCGCATGTTCTCCCATACCCACATAAACGATATTTGGGTTAGATGCCGATACCGAAACTGCACCAACAGAGCCCAGTTCAAAATAACCATCTGATATATTCTCCCAGCGTTGCCCTGCAGATTCTGTTTTCCATACTCCGCCCCCTGTTGTACCCATATAATAGGTCATAGGGTCTCCAATAACTCCTGTAGCAGTTACTGAACGCCCACCTCTAAACGGACCAATGTTTCTAAATTTTAAAGGTTGAAAATAATCGTTCGCAGTTTGCGCAAAAGTTATGGTGGTTACCAATACCGCCATAAAATAGAATAGTTGTTTTTTCATTATTGGGTTGTTTGGTTGTCGTTTCAATAAAAGCGCAGTTGTATACCATAAGTTCTAGACCAAAAGCATTTTAACTGCGCTCAATGTGATATTTAGCAATTATTTACTTTCATCAATAAACAAGTAATTCAAATTAAGTTCGTTAAAACCTTTGTTGAATTCTTTGAGTTCTGTTGATATTACGCTATTAAAAATTTGAAGCTCTTTATTAATTTTAGATGTCAATTCGTTCTTAACAGCAATATCTTGCTCCGTTGGCGGAAAATCATCAATAGATACCAAACTATTTAAATGGCCCAATTTGTTGGTTAATTTAATAGGGAAATTCAAAGGATCTTGACCACTTCTGTTTTGAGTTTGGTATAATGCTTTTTCTACCTCGCCTAACTTCTCTTTCATTACTTTGGCTTTCTCGACCAAATCTTTAGTTCTATCATCATCTTTATATTGCTCAGTAAATGAATTCAGTTGCTTGGTAACATTTCTAATCTTCTTTATAGATTGATGTGCATTTTCTATAGTGGTATTGATATCGGTAATAAAGGCAAACTGTTGTTGCATTTCGGCCACCGAGCTTTCTGCTCTTGGATCTGGCAAAATGGTAAATGTTTCGCTATTATTAGTTCCGTTTACATTTAAGTGCACTTTGTAATCTCCAGGTACAGCTTTAGCCCCATCAAAATTAGCCCACCAAAATATCATTCCTTCTAATTTTTCAGCTCCTTTACCGCGCGTATCCCACACAAAAGTGTTACCGCCTTTCTTTACCTTAAACTTTTTATCTTTTTCCTTCGCAGCCGTACTATAATTTGCTAATGTATCACCAGCCATACTTGTATAAGTCAACTGAACTGTGTCTTTCTCTGAATAGTTTTTCATTAGAAAATGGGTGATTACACCATTTTCTAAATTTTGTCCTGAAGTTTTAGAAGGTTTTTTAGATGCTCTACCTTTTGTACGGTATGAAACTTTTGGTTTGAACAAAACAGTGTTCACATTTTTCTTACTTTCATCTAATTGATGTAATACTGTTAAGTCATCAATAATCCACAGACTACGCCCTTGGGTAGCCACAATTAAATTATCATCTTTAATGGTTAAATCGGTAATTGGAACAATTGGTAAGTTCATTTGAAAAGGAGACCAACTTCCACCATCGTTAAATGAAACATACATACCCGTTTCTGTACCAGCATATAGTAAACCTTTCTTTTTAGGGTCTTCACGAACTACCCTCGTAAAATGTTCCGAAGGAATACCGTTCGTTATTTTTGTCCACGTTTTACCGTAATCTGTAGTTTTGTAAAGGTAAGGCTGAAAATCACCTAATTTATATCTTGTAGCAGCAACATAGCATGTACCTTCATCAAAATTAGAAGGTTCAATGCTGTTTATCATATTCCACTCTGGCATATTTGAAGGAGTAACATTATCCCAAGTAGTACCAGAATCTTTAGAAACATGAATTAATCCGTCATCACTACCAACCCAAAGAATTCCTTCTTTCAACGGACTCTCATTTGCCGTAAAAATGGTACAGTAGTATTCAACACTTGTATTATCTTGCGTTATTGGTCCACCACTAGAACCTAATTTAGTTGGGTCGTTTCTTGTTAAATCCCCACTTAAAACCTCCCAACTTTGTCCTTCATTTTCCGTAACATGTACATAGTTAGAAAAGGTGTATAATTTATTAGGATTGTGTCTACTAAATAAGATAGGGAAATTCCATTGAAAACGATATTTCATTGCTTCGGCCCCAGCACCCATTGGGTTGTCTGGCCAAACATTTATTCCTCTAACAGTACCTGTTTTATGATTTACTCTAGTCAAGAATCCGTCATAACTACCTCCGTAAACTATATCATTATCTTTAGGGTCAACAGCTATCCATGCAGATTCACCACCTGCAGTTTCTTCCCAATTACCATCACCAATAGTGCTTTCATCACTTCTATGATCTATACGTAGTGTTGAATTATCTTGCTGTGCAACGTAAATTCTGTAAGGGAAAGAGTTATCTGTGGTTACACGGTAAAATTGTGCTGTAGGCTGATTGTAATAAGTACTCCATGTTTCACCACCGTCATAAGAAATTTGTGCACCACCATCGTCCCCAATAATCATACGTTGTGCATCTTCAGGAGAAATCCACAAATCGTGATGATCACCATGTGGCGCATTGAAGGTATTAAAGGATTTTCCTCCGTCCGTAGATTTATGATAGTTTACATTTAACACATACACTACATCTTCATCTTGTGTATCGGCATACACCCTTGTATAATACCAAGCACGTTGACGAATCTTTCTTTCTTCATTAACAACGGACCAAGTTTTACCGCCATCTTCAGAACGGTACAATCCTCCTTTATCTTTATTCTCAACTATAGCCCATACTTTTTCAGAATTTTTTGGAGAAACCGCTACACCAATAATACCCAATGTATCTTTAGGGAAACCCTCATTTTTCGAAATCTCTTTCCATGTTTCACCGCTGTCCATACTTTTCCAAAGTGCAGAACCATCACCACCACTAATTAAACTATATGGCGTACGCTGTGCATGCCATGTAGAAGCATACAAAATTCTTGGGTTATTAGGGTCAAAGGTTAAATCTACCGCCCCAGCTTGTTCGTTTACAAACAACACCTGTTTCCAATTTTTACCTCCGTCGGTACTTTTATAAATTCCACGATCTTTTGTTGGCTTATAAATATCCCCCAAAACTGCGGCATAAACCGTATTATAATCTGTAGGATGCACACGAAGTCTAGGCACATGCCTACTTTTTTCCAATCCCGCTGTAGCCCAGGTTTTACCCCCGTCTTCAGTTTTCCAGACACCATAACCAGATGACACGTTACCTCTTAAAGTTTTTTCCCCACCGCCAACATAAATAACATTCGGGTCGCTTTTGGCAACCTCAACAGCACCGATACTTCCGCCGAAATATCCATCAGAAATATTATCCCAAGTACGACCGCCATCTAAAGTTTTCCAGACTCCGCCACCTGCTGCCCCAAAGTAGAATAAATTAGGTTCGCCGGGCACACCGGTTACAGCAGCAGATCTACCACCACGAAACGGACCGATCAATCTATAGTCCAAGCTGGAGTATAACTCTTCAGGATACGTTGGTGCTGTACTTTGAGATTTATTTCCTCTCTGAGAGAATAATGATAATGGTAATAGAAAACATGCCAGCATGAGTATGCCAGCATTGGTAAGATGCTTTTTCATTTTGATAGTTTGAAGTTAGTCTTCTCTAAAATTAAACATTTTGTTACGCAAATGTTGATTTTAAGATTTAATTAGCATCTCTCAACAAACGTAATTATCACTTTAAGAATTCTTTTGACCTTTCAATAAATAATCTACAAAAGAAGTTCAAACATCAATTATCGTAAAACGGGTCAGAGAACCATTCAACCAAAAAATAATGATTCAACATCTAAAGTATTAATTATTTAAAGTATTCCTATATTTAGGCCAAGAAACTAACAATTATGAAATTTAGAACCCTATTATTCTCAGCATCGTTAATCGCTATCCTTTTTAACGTATTGACAATTAACACCTTAAATGCCCAAACATCTGACTTCTTATACGGAGATCAAATGCCCGATTCCCCAGAACTAAGTGCAAGAGGCGAATATAAAGTTGGCGTACAGACCGTAAATCTGGTTAACCCTAATCAAGTAGATATTTTAAATTCGAAAGAAGGTAAAGACCCAACCTATGACAGACCAATTACTATTGAAGTTTGGTATCCTGCCAATGTAAACAATGATGCTAAAACCGTGGTGTATGATGAAGTCATGGGAACAAGAGGCGATACGCTTAGACCTTTAACACCATTTACTTTTAAAGGAAGAGCTTACAGAGATGCAGAAGCAATGAAGGGAAAGAAATTCCCCTTGATAGTGGTATCTCACGGTTATGTGGGTTCTAGATATTTAATGACCTACTTGACAGAAAATTTAGCATCTAAAGGGTATATAGTTGCAGCTATTGACCATACCGATTCTACTTTTAAGGATGCAAATGCTTTTCAAAGCACTTTATTGAATAGACCAAAAGACATTCGTTTTGTCATCAATGAAATGGAAAAAATAGGAGCAAAAGGTTCTAATAATAAAATAGAGGGGCTCGTTGATGTCGATAATACTGCAATTATAGGCTATTCTATGGGCGGATACGGAGTATTAAATGTTGGTGGGGCCGGTTATAGTGCAGGATTAGGTCAGTTTTTCACAGGAATGACTGGTGGTAGTTCAGCCATATTGGTAAATACAGCAGACAATGCAGAATACCATAAAATGGCTGACCCTAGAATTAAAGCAATAGTGGCTTTTGCACCATGGGGTATGGAACGTGGTGTTTGGGATGGTGAAGGATTAAAAGGATTAAAAACACCTACTTTCTTTATTGCCGGAAGTCAAGATGACATTTCAGGATACGAAAAAGGGATAAAAGCAATATATGAAGGTGCGGTAAATGCAGACCGGTACTTATTGACTTACGAAAACGCAAGACATAACGTAGCTCCTAATCCACCACCAGCAGAGTCTTTAGCACCAGGTTTACATATAGACGAGTATTACAGATATGCAGAGCCATCATGGGATCAACGCAAAATGAACAACATCAATCAGCATTTTATAACCGCGTTCATAGGTAAGCATCTTAAAAATCAAGACAACTCCAAGTTCTTAGACGTTCAGGAAAATTCGAATGAAAAAGACTGGACAGGTTTTAAACCAAGGTCATCTACTGGTATGGAGTTGCTACATACACAGCCCGCTAACTAACTTAATTTTTAAATTTAGCTGCTTTAGGAACTTCTTCCTTTAGCAGCTTCATATATGTGTTTTGATTTCTAATCAATTCTTTTAGTTTCCATGCCAATAGAAATAGTGCGCCGGCGATTAATTGTGATAAAATGAAGTTCATAATATGTTCTTTAGCGTTTCTAAAGCTACTTACGGAATTTTTTATAGGAGGTTTTATTTTGTTTGAATATTTTAAGTGAAAATATGTTGCTCTTTATAAATACCCTTAATTGGGTATTTATGAAAATATGATTATCATATACTTTTGGTAATAATTAGTATAGAACGCTATGACTTATAATAGTTCTAGTACTTTTATTTTGACCCAAAAACAGTTTATTAAAAATCGCGAATGTCATTTTTGAAAATGATTATTCCATAGAATTTCATATTTTGTAAATGTAAACACCTATAAATGAAATATCTGCGACTAATAATTATTCTACTATTTGTAAATGTAAATGCCCAAGGTTTTCAACAAGATATCGTAACTGAAGATATAGATGATTTATGTTTTGGCTATCAAAGTGAAACGGCCGACCCTGATGCCGAATTAGTCGTTGACCAAATGATGGCTCAAATGCAATTAAAGAAGGTGTTTAAATTAAGAAAATGTTCGAAGATTAACAACGCTTTCGCTGTCATTGAACAAGATGAAAATGATAATCCACAACCCTACATTTTATATGACCCAAAATGGCTAAACGGAATGAATAATTCCTCTAAAACTGATTGGGCTTCTATAGGGGTATTAGCCCATGAAGTTGGTCACTTTTTATTATATCATGCCTTAAACAAAAAAGGAAGTAATCCAAGGTGGGAAATAGATGCAGACCGTTTTGCAGGTAAAACAATGGCAATGATGGGTAGTACCCTTGAAGAAGCTCAAAGTATGTTTGATAACTATACTCTGGTTGAAGATAGCAGAACGCACCCTGCAAGAGATAAACGTCTAGAAGCAGTAAAAACGGGTTGGATGAACGTAAACAATCCTACCAAAAACATCGTTTTAAATGAAAACACATCGGATAGAGATATAAATCCCGAACTCATCTTTGACCGTTATTTTAAAATGATGGGAGGTCTTAAAAAAATGGGGCAAGTAAAACAAATTAATTTTACAGAAGAAATTTCAGAAACCAAAGGAACAAGACATGGTCAAAAACCTATTTTTTATAATTATGATTATGAAGTAAGTTCAAATAAAACAAGAGTAATATCCAATAACTTTAGTGACCCAGAAGAATACGTAGTTGTTAATAATGACTCTCTTTCATATAAATATGTTGATGAGAAAGAATGGAAACAAGGTGCGCCAAAAGAAGGAACAACAAAAGAAAATGACCCTTATGATTTTAAAAGAAATATAAGACCAAGTTTATTCTATTTTTTTGATGATTTTTCCTGGATTTCAAATTCCGAAATAACGGACTACAGAAGAAGAAAAATAATAGACGATGAAGAATGCTTTACTATTGAACTACCTCCAGAAACAATTGAACTTGGCGATTTAAATAAAAAAGGAAAGCGCATAGTTTTAACAAAAAAGTATTATTATAGCAGCTATACCGGGTTATTAAGAGCAATAGAAGAAGTTGAAAAAATATCCCATTATAAAAGAGGGCAAATTAAAAATCCGATTACTAGGAAGACCGAAACGTTTATTAATGATTACCAAATGGTAAATGATATTCAGTTTCCTTCAAAGATTTCTAAAAAAATAACAATATTTGAAAGTGATCTTCCACAAGAAGACCAAACAATCCATCAAGAAAGGGTCTTGAAAAATATGGAATTAATTACAGCAACCCCTTAAAATGGAAGTGTTTTCTTACTAAATAAATATTTAATTCATAAATTTGTAAGAATCTGATTATGAGCACCTCACCGACAAAATACCCATTATTGGGTATTTTTTAATTTTACACCCATTGTATATTTGAATTATTCGGCAAAGTCACTATTTATTCGGTGTAATCGACGAAATGACAGCCCTTTTTATAAAATCTTTTTATATTTTTAAAATCCCCGTTTTTTTTTACAAACCACCAAACCAAACACACCAAAATGAAAATCAATCAATTACAGATTATTTTACTTGTATTTGGATTGCCCCTTAGTCTTATTTCACAAACTGGGCATGGATTAAGTTTTGATAACTACAATGGAATATATGGTAGCACAACAAATCCAGCAAATACGGCACAGTCAAAATATAGGTGGCATGTAAATGGTCTATCATACAATAACATGGGAACGGCAGACTTTGGTGCCATAGATTATATTGACATAGAAGCGCATCCAAACGGATTTAATGGATTAAATTTTAATGATAATATAGATAATTCTAGTGACAACAATTTCATGATATCAGATTCCGATGTTATGTTACCCTCTGTACTATATAATATTAATGACAAACATGCGGTAAGCCTAATCCTCAGATCCCGAGCTTTTTCCGATTATAGCAATTTTAATGGACAATTCTTTGCAGATTTAAATAATGGATTTGAAACTGCAGAAGGAAATACTTTCAACTCAACGTTTAATAACACCAACCATTATTGGGGTGAAATTGGTTTAAACTATGCCCTTGTTCTTGTTAATTCAAATTATCACTTTATAAAAATTGGGGGAACCGCCAAATACCTTATGGGAAGCCAAGCAGTAGAGGCAAGAGGAACCTTAGAAGGAAGTTATACTACGGGCACTTCAGGAAATGTAACTTTTACAAATGTTGACCTCGTCTATTTAAAAACCACTAAAGAAGATTTACCTAACGAGTCTCAAAAATTTTATACCAACGCCTTTGAAAATTTTGGCAATAATGGGTCTGGCAAGGGCGGTGATATTGGTATTGTTTATGAATGGCGACCCCGAGAAACCAATCGTGTAGATGTTCGTAGTAACGCCGGCGCTGTGAATACTTATAAGCTGAAAATTAGTGCTGCCATTTTAGATATAGGTAGTATAAAATACAAAACGACAATTCAAAAAGACAGTTTATTTACAAATAGCCAATCCCAAATAAGCACTAATGACATTAGTAATGATGGGCTAATAAAAACCTTAAAAGACAACCCAAATATCTCTGAAAATCCACAGCAGGGCGAAGTTACTTTCGCACTACCGCGGTCTTTAAATATTGGATTAGATTACATAATTTTTAATGACAAGAATTACTATGTCAACCTTAATTATATTAAATCTTTGACAAAAGCAGAGGATGTATACACCAATAGTAGATTAGACTTAATTACCCTCACCCCTAGATATGAAACACAAAAACTAAGCGTGTATTTACCCATAACTTATGAGCAAAATTCTAGCGATATATATGCTGGCTTTGGCGTCCGTTATGGACCAATTACCATTGGTTCGGCAGCATTAAGTAGCTTGGTAACGGATGGCAAAATGAAGCATCTTTATTTTGGATTGAATTTACCCTTATTTCAAGAGGTTTTTAGATAAAAATGTAGCGTTTAAACTATAGAAAAAAATGAAAAGGACATTACTACTCTTATTATACTTTTTAACGACTACTGTGGGTTTAGCGCAGTTTACTGCTATTCCTGATTCAAATTTTGAACAAGCCCTAATAGACCAAGGTATTGACCTTAACACTACTATAGATGGACAAGTACTAACATCTGCAATCGAAAATATAACTTTTCTGAATTTAACTGGTGATAATAACTTCAATATCAATCAAAATGAAATAGGTCTTAACATTACCGATTTAACAGGAATTAAAGATTTCATTAGTTTAGAAATATTATGGGTACAAGGCAACAATTTAGTTGAATTGGATTTAGAGGGGCTTAGCGCAATTTTAGACATTAGAGCCTTTTATAATGACATAGAAAACTTAAATATTACCGGTCTTATAAATTTAGATATTATAGGCATTGATTTTAATAATATCTCTACAGTAGATGTCTCAACCAATACTAGTTTAAGAATTTTTGATATAGCCAATAACGCCTTGGTTGGTTTAGATATTTCGGGGCTTAGTGCACTTACCAACATGAATGTTCAAGACAATCCTCAGTTATCTTGTATAAATGTCGAAAGTGCTACTAGGGCTACTAGCTTAAATAATAACAGCGATTTTAGAAAAAACGGAACAACAATTTTTGATGCAAACTGCCCAAGTATTTACACCTTAATACCCGATGTGAATTTAGAGCAAAGCTTACTAGATCAAGGCATTGACAGTGAAGGAGGGCTGCCGAACGGCAGAGTATTAACTTCCGATATAACCCCTATTACCATTTTAGATATATCTAATGAAGGAATAAACGATTTAACAGGAATTGAAGATTTTACCTCTCTCCAAAATTTAAATGTAAGTTTCAATAATTTAAATAGTCTTCCGCTTCAAAATAACACCCTTCAAATAATTAGGGCAAACGAATGTAATTTAGGAGGAAAGCAAATTTCCTTTATAAATAATGGCACAGTGCTCACAAACGTGTCTACATTAGAACTTCAAAATAACAATATTGGAAATGGTGCACCCATAAGTTTTACAGGGGTGCCAAATGTTACCTATTTAGATGTTCGTTACAATAATTTTTCAAGCATAACCAGTCTTGCCACTTTAAGTCAGCTCTCAAATTTAAATGTTGCTTTTTGCAACCTTAATAGTATTGATACAAGTGGTAATGGATTATTATCCTCCCTCTATATTTTTGGAAACAACTTAACCAACCTTAATACAAATAGTAATAACTCCTTAACTCAATTACTAGCTGGGGGCAACAATCTTACATCCGTTTCTATAACGAACAATCAATTATTGACCATCTTAGATTTGTCTGATAACAATTTAAGTACGATAACCCTACCCCAAACCACGACTTTACAAGAGTTAACGGTATACACTAATAATCTATCTTCTTTAGACATTTCAAATGCAGATGCCAATTTAACAACATTAAACACTACCGATAATTCTTCATTATCCTGTATTCAAGTAAGTAATGTTGCCAATGCCGAGGCTCAAGGTAATTGGATTAAAGATGCTGCTACAATTTATAGTTTAGATTGTTCAGTTACGAATGCATTTGATGTTGCTGTAGACCTGGTTGGTGCCGGGAATTCACCTAATTATGAAATAACAGAGGGCAATACATTTACACTTAATTTTGAAGCCGATAACACTGCAACTAACGGCACTCAATTTACTCCGAATATTGAATTTTCCATAAATGGAACTTCAACTACCCAAGATTTTCGGTTTAATGGAAATGAAACTAATATACCTAATAACCCTTTCACTGTAAGTGCTGTAGATCCTGATGGGAGTATCACTATTACAGCCTTTGATGATGGTGTTGTTGAAGGAGATGAAGTTTATACAATAACCATAACTTCTCCGGACACCAATTCCTTTACAATAATAGAGCCAGCAACTTTTACCGTTACGGTGAAGGATAAAGGTACTATTTATACTGGTCCTCTTTCAATTAGAACATCATTATCCAATGCCGGTGTTCAACCCTATTTCGAAGTTGAGGAAGGATCTACATTTAATTTAGATATTAATGCTGAAAATGCTACAAATTTTGGTGATTCTTATCAATTAGAAATAGAATTTTCTACCTATAAAATTGGACCATCAGAGAATGTTGATATTCCGAATTTTAGAGAATTAGTACCCGCAGGCGATATACTACTTTCAAATGAAGAAACCGATAACACCTATGATTTCATCATAACCCAAAACCAAATAGATGGTACATTGCAGTTTACGGTTGTGGATGATATTATAAACGAAAATGTTGAAGAAGTCGTAATTACGGTAAAAACTACGCAAGCAAATCAAACTGTATCGATAAATACATTTATACTGAAAATAAAAGCCAGTGATCCAGTTGAAATAGAAGTTGGATTAGTGAATGCCGGAACCGCTGGTAATTATCTTATTGAAGAAGGATCCGAATTTGAATTAACAGCTTCTATTTTAGGTGAAACCGAAGAATCATTTGATTTTTTAATATCGGATAATTTATCTACTGCAACTACAGAGGAAGATTATTCTTTTAATGCCCAACAAACTGTTTATAGTTATAGTTTTGATCCTGACTTAAGGGCCTCAATTACTGTGTATTTGGATAGTATAATGGATAATGCTGAAAATATTATTTTAAAATTGCCAGAACCTAATGGTAATTATATATGGAAAGATGCAGATCAAAATGGTGAATTACAATTCGAAATAGATATTCAAGATAAAGATTTTGTCGTTAGTCCACAAATCACAAATATTACCGTTGGACAAGATGGTTTTTACGAAGTAGAGGAAGGTACTGAGATTAGCATAAACCTAAACCCAATTAATCTAAGCTCCGACGTCAGTTTTAAAAATATCCCATTACTAATTAATACCATAAATAACACGGCGGAAGAAGGCATAGATTTTGAGTTAATTTCTTCGCAATTCCTATTTCAATTTAACCAAGAAATATTGATAAAAACAATTATCGACGGAATTCAAGAACAGGCAGAAACATTAGAAATACGACTACCAAAACCACTTGCAAACTATGAATGGGAAAACGCAAATGCAGATGGTAGCATATCATTTTTAATTAGAATTATAGATAAAGACCTAGAGGGAGCTACCGAAAACTACAACTTACAACTGTTAGCAGAATCGGTTACAATTAATGAGTTTGGTGATGAAGAATACTTAGAAACTATTTTAGAAATAGACAATGGAGTTTACAAAATAAAAGATAATGAAAGATTACTAATTCAGATAGCCTCAACAACTAATAACAATTCAAAAGGGTTAAGAATTAATACACAAAATGGAAGTGCTATTCAGGATTTAGATTTCTTTTCCTATGAACTAAACAAGAATGATTTCTTTACTTCGTCCTATTACAGTAGTATAAATTTCACTTCTATTGGCTCAAATAACCCTAATAAGACTTTTGCTTTAGATATATTGCCAACTACCAACAATTACGTACTAAATGCACCCAACGGCACACCCATAAACTATCCCGAAACTATAACTTTAAATTTTGAAATAGAAAGCACCGATAAAAGAGTTACGCAAGAAATAATAACTGAGATTATTGGTGGCGAGGAAAACCTTTATGATCAAGACGCTATTGTTTCTGAATATTTAGCACAAGAAAATGACACGATTACTATTCTTTTAAGTTCCAGAAAACCAAATCAAAATAATGGCGCGGTGTATAATATGGGCTTTTTAATAGATAGCCAAACCTCAACCTTAACTCCAGATGATTACAACTTAATCATAGAAGATTCTGAAGGAAATGATATGGGTAATACCTTAAATAATTACACGGTAAACAATAATTCCCCTTATGATGCCAAAATAACTATAATACTACTTGAAGATTCAGAACCAGAAGTAACCGAAGTACTGAGCTTTTCTTTAGTGCCAGATGTAACCTTTGGTAATTTTGGGTCCATTACAAATTTTAGAACTAAACTGGCAAATGCCCAAGGGCCAGACCAAAAACAATATCGTATTCTAGTATCGGAACCTGGTTCCCCTTCGGCAGTATATGCTGTTTTGAGCAATACTGGCTCAACAGAGGGCACTAACGAACCCGATGTTATTACGTGCACATTATATAATTCAGACAATACCCCATTCATTTCACACACAAGCACTATTGATATCCCTTATGAATTTGTTGAATATGACGGTGCTGAAGCATTAAAACTATTAGAGGATGAATTTAACCCAGACAAATTAAGCTTTACTTTTCCTCCTGGTGAAAATGAAGCCTCAATAAACGTTATCTACGATAATGAATTGGATGTAAATGATATTGATTGCGACTACTACTATATTAGTTTAAAAGAATCTCCTACTAGTCTTAGTAATAATATAATATTTAGTAAAATAGATTATTTGGTGAAAGTTGCGGATCAATCAGAATTTCTAATTTTTGTAGACTTGGACATCTCCAATACCAAAAGAATACGCCCAATATATAGAAACAGACATCCAAATGACGATTATGAATTAGGTTTTGGAGGCATTCGCCAATCTATAGAGAGATATGAAGTTGAAGAGAATACGCCTTTAAATTTTTCAATAGATGCTGCAAAACCAGTAACTGAGGGTAAAGGTTACCTGCTTAATATACTATTCCCTGATTCTCGTTCAGCAAAATTTCAAACAGATTATACGTATAATAATGGCGATAAAACTACGAATTTACCTGTAGTAGTTTTAAAAGATGAAATAGATTATGAGGCAGGCTTTTTAATAGAAGCCGATTTAGAAGACGATTCTGGTGAAACATTCACCGTTACTTTTCAAGAACCAAAATACGAGAAACTTTACCGCTTTTCCAAGAAAGATTCAAGGTCATATGACCAAAGTTATACGTTTACAATTCTTGATGCCCTTCCAGTAAAAATTGAGTCAAATAATACCTCCCCTATTAATGAAGAACTTCCATTAGAAAGTAATGGCGAATTCATTATAAGTATTGATAGATCAAAAGAAAATGAGCGTAACTATTTAGAAATAGAATTTGAAATAAGTGGAGATGCAACATTTGGAGGGCAAAATTCTGATTATGTCATAGAATCTGAAAACAAATTTACCATGTTACAAGGCAACAAAGGTATTTTGTATGTAGATAAAAATGATACAGAAATAAAACTAAAGGTTACACCTATTAATGATCCTTTAGCTGAGGGAGATGAAACTATTACGCTTAAATTAATAGATGCGTTCGGGTATTTTTTAAATGTAAATGAAGCCTCTAGCCTTACCATTACTGATGATGACGAAGCCGATTACGTAGCCTATTTTAAAAATGAAATAACTACCCTTTTTGAAAATAATGAAAGTACAAATGAAGGTGAACTTATTTTCACCTTAGATTACCCCAACTCAACAGATGCAGAAATAAGAATAGATTTTAGTATTGGCCAAGAAGAAGGCTCTGCAACCTTTAATGAAGATTATAAACTATATTATCTTAATACTTTAAATGAGCGTACAGAAATTTCTGTTTTGGAAAATCTGTATATTACTATACCCATTGGTGAACAAGAAGGTAGATTAATTATAGAAATATTAGAAGATACTTTGTATGATGAAATAGATGAACTTATATCGATAACTATTGATGATAGTGAATTTTATGAAACACAGGACCCTAGTACTAATAACATAGTTATTAAAAATGAAGGGGAAGATGGCACCTCAACTATTTCAATTTTTGCAGAGGTCATAAGCTCATCCTGTGAAGGTGAAAATAATGGGCGCATTGGTTTAACTAATCGTTCCAATTATACGTTTAATGCCATTATTTCTAATGAGAATGGCATACTAACAGATAAAACGACCGAACTTGCACCAACTAACGAGTCCCAAGAAATTATTTCAACATTTAGTAATCTAGCTCCGGGCACTTATATTATATTTTTAGAATACATTGGTAATCTTCCTTTACCCTTAAACTACATACCACCTTCATTTGAACTAACGATTAGAAATCCGTCAGATCCTATTTTAATTGGGGCTACCATAGATGAAGGATTTAGGATAGCGAAACTACAAGTAGAAGGCAGCAGTTCTTATGAGGTAGTTAGAAATAACGAGGTTTTTAAATTTAACGTAGGTTCAACCAATAAGACCACATTAGAAATTCCTATGACCAACGGATTAAATTCTTTTGAAATAAAAGGCGAGTCCAACTGTCAAAATTCTATCGAAACAAATCTATTTTTAGATGTGTTAAGTCCATATCCTAACCCTACAGATCATATGATATATCTGGGAGGTTTTCAAGATGTAAATTCAACAATTATTTCGATTTATGATTTAACAGGCAAAATGGTTGTCAGTGAAGAAAATAAAGAAATTAAGAATGGCGTATTAGAAATAGACCTTACTGAACTATCAAATGGAGTATATATTCTACATATTAAAATGCAGAACGGACCTAGTCTTGATTTAAAAATTGTAAAAAAATGAAAAGTAAACTAATTCTACTATTAATTTGCCTCTCAGCCATTTTTTCTTGTTCTGGAGAGTTTATTGCATCAAAAAGTGGCTTTATTAACCTAAGTGCACCCGATGGTAAATGCGAAGAAGGCAGTAATGACCCAACCAATGAAAATAAATTGAAAATAGTTTTTAGTTGGGATCCAAGTGAAAGTACTTTTGAAAATGGAGAACTAATTATAAAAGATAATCAAACTAAAGAAACAGTTGAAACTCTGCCAATTGATGTAAATGAACTGTTTACAGAAATTACATTAGACAGAAACAAATGGTACTCATGGCAAATTAGCGCAACAGAACAAGGTGCAAGCAAACCAGTTTTAAGTGATGAAAAAATGTTTTACAGTGAATTGATCTTAGTTGAAAATGCCCCATATCCCGTACTAATAAAACCTATACAAAATAATACCGAACAAGTAATATTTGAATGGGAAAGTCCACAAGAAGATCCTTCACGAGATAATTTACGGTATAAAACATATTACACGGACAAAGCTGTTAGCGAAGATACTCCTGTGTCATCTTTAACTTTTGTGGAACGTGAAGTAGATGTTACGTCGAGTACGTATCCAAAAAGGGTGACAATTTCTACTAGTTTATTAGAGGCAGGAATAAACTATTTAAAGGTGGAAAGCATATTAGCTAATCAAAATAATACACAACTAAAATCAACATCATATTGGAAATTTACTGTATCAACTAACCCTTAAAAAATGAAGGTTTTGAACAACATAGTAGTATTTAAATTAGTACTTTTTATGTTCATTGGAATACTTGATAAGTCCTATAGTCAAACCAAAAATCAAGGTCTATTCAAAGACAAAAATATATTAAGTCTAAAACTCCAATACACCAACAAACAATTAAAAAAAGACACCGATAAACATAATGCTGTTTATACAGACTTAATCTATAAAACTGCAACTGGCTGGGACACCATTCCTGTTTACCTAAATGCTCGTGGAAATTTTAGGAAAGCAAATTGCTATTTTCCCCCTTTGAAAATGAATATTAAAAAATCATTATCAAAGAATACCGTATTTGAAGAACATAAAAAATTAAAACTTGTTTTGCCATGTTTACTGCAGTCTAGAGGTAATGATGATGTACTAAAAGAGTACTTAGCCTATAAAATTTACGAAATAGTTTCAATTGAACATTTTAAAACTCGCTTAGCTTCAATAGAATATAAAGATACCCGAGGCGTAAAATCCGAAATTCACCCACTGGCCGTATTTATTCCAGAAAATTTACGAAAATCTACCATCTATGAAGAGGAAGAAGCATTTGCCTCTAAAAAACCGAAGACACATATACTTAAAGCAATAGTAATAGAAGACGATAAAGTAGTTGCAAAAAGGAGTGAAGCAAAAGTATTAGATAGATTTGTACACCCATTAAACCAAGCTGAAATACCATCTGTTACTAATGCCTTTTTTCAATTTATGATTGGCAATACAGATTTTTCAACTGCCTATCAACATAATCAAAAATTGATTTTCAAAGAAGGCGAAACAATACCTGTACCTTATGATTTTGACATGTCTGGCTTAGTAAATACAAGCTATGCCGTTGTCTCTAACATACAAAATACAACCTTGGATATTACTAACGTTGAACAACGTCTATACAGAGGTTTTAAAAGAGAACAGGTAATACTAGAAAAAGTTAGACAACTATATCTAAAAAGGCAGCCTCAAATTTTAAATCTTTTTGATGAACATAGACCCTTATTCGAGGACAAAAAAAGTTGTGATGAAGCCAAGGAATATGCCAATAGTTTTTTTGACATTCTAATGAGTGACATTAAGTTTAATACTGAAATTGTAGCAAAAGCAAGGGAAAAATAAGTCGCTTTTATTTTAAGTAAGATTTAAATTTTCTTTTGGTATTAATCCACCTTACCAAGTGCTTATAGAATTTTATAAATCCGGCACTGAAAACAGTTACGGCAACAATGGGAGTTGAATTCAACACAATACCTTTCTTAAATAACAATAAAGTAGCCCATACTAATAAGATGGCAAATACAAACAAAATAGTTTTCCTTACAGTTCTATAACTTATTTTTAAACGCTTATCCAGCCAAATAAAATAGACGCTAGCTAAAAAACTAAATAAAAAAGTAAGAAGCACAACTAAAAATGTTGGTACCTTATACATGAAGTTATTTGAAATAATCATTGATATAATATTAGCATGTACTACCACCCCATACATATCTGGCACGCTTTTACCAGAAGTTATTTCATTTAATGGTGTAAAATGCTTGTCTTCAATATCAAAATAATTGCCGCTAGGAGTTCCAAAATAGCCAATTAATACAATTTTATCTTTCACTATTTTCTTTTGATCCAGAGCCATAAACTCATCTATTGAAAAATAAACAAAGTGATTTAAATTGCCTTGGTAATTAATAACATTAGAATGCCTTAATTTTCTATCTAATTTTAATTTCTTCCATTGCTTTTTTGATAAAAATGTTTTGGAAACTTGCACTGGAAATGATGTATACTTTTCGCTGAATTTTTCCACTTCACTCTCAAATTCCCTAATAACTGAATTTTGACTTTCAAAATTAAAGTTTACAAATCCCGTATTACCTTTTGTAGTAAAAAATGGATGGCTAGAAATTATTTTATCTGGATCAAGTACAAGAGAACTTATAACTTTCTTGTCCTCTAAACTTTTTGCTAATAAAGTATCCTCAGCGCTTTTTCTAACGTCTTTTAATATAACATCAAAGCCAATTACTTTTGGCTTAGCCGCTAATACATTTTGCAGCATTAAGGCCATTTCATACCGAGTTTTATGCTCTATATTTATAAGTACAATGTCCTTGTTTACATTATCGTTTACATTTAACCGTTCCGAATAATAGACATCTAAAAAATTAAAATCCTGAATTGCCTTTGACAACGGATTAAAAAAGGAAGTATTAAAAAAAATAAGTGACAACAAATAACAAACCAAAAGAGAAAGTGCCGTGCTAAAAAATCCATCACGGACTAACACCCATTTATTTAATTTCTTTTTTTTAGACTTAGCCATTAACCCTTTTTAGTATCAATTTTGGCAAAATTTGTAATCTTTACAAATGGATTTCTTAATGTCAATCTCAGAAAAACCTAATAATTTAAGTGCAATAGTTAAAGCTTTCATTTCATTTTCCAAAGCCATATAAGATTCTCTATTCAATAATTCAAAATTATTAAAAGTAATATCATTAAAATCTGGATACGGCTCTGTAGTAACTGCCCATTTATAGCTATTGCCATTTTTTAAAATTATATTATCTATAAACAAATGAAGGCTATTTCCGTTTATGCCTATTTTAAAAATATGTTTTGTAGTTAAATCTTCTAGGTGAAGATAAACCTTAGTACTATCTGTCGTATTTTTCCATGAAAAGACGATGTCCGGCACGTTCCATCTTATACTGTCTATTGGTGTTAAAAGTTTAATATTCCTTTCTTCTCTATAAACCACACCTGGACGTTGTCGTATTTCTTGTTGATTGGTAAATTTTTTCCATACATAGGAAAAATACTTTTTAGTAAACGAATCTGTATTTTCCTCTTTTTTAAAGTATTTTAAAGTGTTAAAGGAGTAGGTATTTGGTTTTTTTAATTCAAACAATTCCCCATTCTTATTAATTAAAAGAACAGTGTCTTGTTTATGAAGTACCAAAACATCTGATGTACTAAAAACTCCGCCTCTTAAAACTGGAAGGTCCGTATTAAAAAATGGTTTTCCAGATTTTTTAAAAACATAATAGTCATTTTGGGCTATACCTAGATTAGTGCCCAATAGTAATAAAAGACTCCAAAGTATTAATCGTGATAAAAATATCCTTCCCATTTAAATTTTTTATATAAATAATGTGCTACTTTTTTATAGTACCCAATCAATCCCATACTAAATACAACTACCGCAGTTATAGACGTTATTTCAAATAATATTCCTTGTTGAAAAAACAATAGTGAAACCCATGTAAAACAAACAATAAATAAAAGCTGAACTACATTTAACCTAAGAATATAACTTGCCAATTGCTTCTTACTTATATAAATAAAATATGCTAAGACAGTAAAAGTAAAAATGATGGTCAATAGTATTATAATTCCTTTAGGGACAATGCTAATAAACTTATTGGATAACATCATTTGTATAATATTTGCATGAATTACAACGCCAAACATATCAGGAGGAGATTTTCCTACAAATTTCGAATTCATTGGGGTATAGTGTTTGTCTTCTATATCATATATATGAGTGTTTTCATTTCCTAAGTATCCTACTAAAACAATTTTATCTTTTATAAATGGTATATGATTTTCACCATTTAAATCATTGCTTTCCAAAACCAAAAACTCTTCTTTATTTCCTGAGTAATTGATTGGCCGTTCCTTTTCAAAAAAAGATTTTCCATTTCTAAACCAATCATCTTTAAGAAATTTTTGAGCAACCATTAGCGGAAAAGAGACCAAAGTTTCATTTTCAATTTTCTTTATTCCTTGAAAATTTCGAATTACAACAGATTCGTCATCAAAATTAAAATTAGTATAACCTCTACTTTCCTTTGAGTTATAAATTGAGCTATCAGTAACTATTTCTTTTTCATCTGAAATAGCATAGGCAACAACAAAAGCATCGTTTTTCAATTTTTCAGCCAAATAGCTATCCCAAATAGGATCTTTTTTATCTTTAAAAATTATATCGAGACCTATAACCTTTGGTTCAAATTTTTGTAATTTATCTAATACCTCAGCAATTTCTTTTCTATTTAGGCGATCTATATTAACAAGAATGATATCTTCATTTAAATCAAATTTATCCTCATTTAATTTTTCGGCATAATACAAATCCAAGTAACTGAAATCCTTAAAAGCGTTTTTAAAAGGACTAAAAAAATTAAGATTAAGACCTATTACCAATACAATACCCAAAATAAGGAATGAGAAAATCATGCAGAAAAAAGCTTCCTTCATAAGCGGAAAGCTAATTTTGCCGATTATTATATTACGTACTAGTTTTTTCAAATCTTAAGGGTCAGGTATTAATTTTAATTACATATCCATTAAAAACAATGAAAATTCTTTTGATAAAACCACAATTTTCTGCCCTTCTAAATTAATAAAACTCATTCGTTCAAAATTTTCATCAATTAACAAGTTTAGCCGACCACCATTACTTTTTAATAAAATCTGGGTGGTAGGTTCAAAATTTCTATCGTCTGCTACAACATCCCAATTGTATGATTTATCATTGGACAAACGTTTTATCAACTCGTTTGCTTTTGGCTTGGTAAGTGTATCTTGAATAATTAACTTATTTGAATATTCATTTGTGGTGCCTTCTAATAAATGCTTACGTATTTCAAATCTTATAACATCCTGTATATTAGATAAAAGCGTATAATTCTTTTCATCTAAAAAAGCTGAAACATACTCACTCTCCACTGTATTTTTATGTTGAACAGTTTTTTTCTTTTCCGTTTTTTGGCAATTACAAGAAATAATAGCTAAAAATGTTAAAATAAGAATTCGAAGTTTTAACATAGTTATGACCTTTTTATGTCCAGTATCATCATTGCCATTGAACCTTTTTCAAACTCTGCCTTAAAACCTATATTCTCTTGATTAAGTTCTATATTTCCCTTATCAATTAGCTTATCATTAAAAATAACGTAGAGTTTATCTATTAGTTCACCTTCCATATTTTCCAATTGCCTTTTAATATCGGGTAAGTCTATTTTATCTAAGGAAAAAATAACAATTGTAAAATCTGATTCAACCTCTTTATTTAAACGAAAAAACTGCCTCTTCCCTGATTTTGCCAATGGAGGAATAATAACCTCTTCCTTATCAGAATTTATATAAGAGCTAATAGAATCATTTTGTGGGAAAAGTAATGACCCTTCATTATCAGAATCCCACCCTAAAACATATACATATGCTGGCTGATCAATTTTGGTATTTATTCTATATCTAGTTTCAGTAGGATAACTTTCTTTAGTTGAATAATCCCCAATACTTTCTTCATCTTCTTCAACCACTACATCCTGAAAACCAAATACCGACCCTTCGTATGTTCCATTCCCTTTCGTTATTTCCATAGGGCTCCCATCTTGCAAGAATAACTCTAATTCTCCTGCCAACATCTTTTTCTCTTCCGGTTTTGAAAGAAATGGTATCATTTCAAAAGCGTAGCGCGTATAATTTGGAAAATCGCTATATCTTATCCACATATAACCATTGTTACCCCAAGAAGGACCCCAACTATTTATCACTTCAAACGACCCACCATATTTGTCATCATCGAAACCTACAACACACATGGCATGGCCCCCATCCGAACCTAAATTATCAGGTTCGAATACTGTTTTTGCACTATAAAATGATTCTTCTACTTTAAAGCCAATGACAACGGGATTTCCATTAATTAAAGAGCGTTTTACATTATCTACTTTTTCTTTAGCGGGTTCATCGGAGCCAAATAACCTAGCAAAATCTTTTATTTTATGTTCTTCAGCTAATTTTAAAAGGTCATCAGAAATAGTTGTTTCGCACATTACATTAAAGTCTTTATATAATGGCACTCCCTTTTCTACCATTGTTTCCATTGCCTTACCAATAAAAGCCCCACCTTGACAATTGTAATCACCTTCAACATTGGCATTCAAATATGTAAATACAGGTGAGTAGGTATTCATATTTATGTTTACCGAATCCAATTCGTTATGTAACCTTGCTTCAATAATTGTTCTACCATAATATGCACTTGCCCATCCAACACAGGTACCGTAACCTCCTTGATTCTTAATATTAGGGGCAAACTGTTTTAATGATGCATTAGTTGTTTCAGTAACTACATCCTGAAAAGCTACGTTTTGTGCCTTCACAGGTGTTTTCATGTAAGCCTCATCATCAAAAACCAAACCTGTTCTTGGACGATTTTGGCCTATTGCAACGTAACTTATTAGTAATGAAATAAAAAGCAGTTTTTTCATAATATGTAGTAATTGTGTTCAGTTAACAATTTAACATATTTTACAGAAAGGTAAAGTACCTACTATTAGGTATTTATCGATTAAATGCGTCGTTAATCATAACTTGCAGTTTATTCTTTAATGTATCTAAGAAAAAACCTCCAAATAAATAAGAATTATACTTTTTAGAAATTTAAACACCCAGGTTATTATTAATCTCTTTACGTAAAAAATATCCCGTAACGATGGTAGCAAGAACATCTGCAATGGGGAAAGAAATCCATACACCTAGCTCACCTAGATAGTTGGGTAGAATTAAGATTAAAGGAATAAAAAAGAAGCCTTGTCTACATAATGTTAGTAATAATGCGGGTACAGCTTTTCCTATTGCCTGAAAATAAGCGGCACCAATTAATTGAAGTGCAATAATTGGAGTGGCCGCAAACACCCATCGCATAGCTGATGGTGTGTTTTCCAAGACAAAAGCATTGATTGCCAATTCAAATTCACTCATACCAGGTTTATGACTTAAAAAGAGCCCTGCAATCTCTGAAGGAAAGATCATAAGCCCAGTAAATACAATTGTCGCTAGTATAGCAGCAAATTTTATAGCCGTATAGATAGATTCTTTTACCCTATCATATTTATGAGCTCCGTAATTAAACCCGGCAATGGGTAAAAAACCTTGTGTAACGCCGAATACAGGAAAAAGCGCGAACATCAACATTCTACCAATAATAGCATATACGGCTACCATAGCTTCGCCGCCTAAATCGAAAAGAATATTATTCATTAATAAGTAAATAACACTAATAACCGCTTGTCTAGAGAGAGTTACAAATCCTAAAGAACTTATTTCTTTTAGAATACTAAATTTAAAACCTAAATAATTCCAATTCAATTTCAACTCTGAATGTTGAGAAAGGAAGAAATATAAAACATAACTAAAGCACAAAAAATAACTTACGGAGGATGCCCAAGCGGCACCTTCCATACCATAATCTAATACATTAATAAAAAGAAAATCCATGATAAGATTACCTATAGATGGAATAATCATGGCCATCATAGCAAATTTTGGTTTGCCTTCTGCTCTTATCACAGAAGTTCCCATCATATTTAGTGCTAAAAATGGTACTCCATATAAAACAATGACGTAATAGGTTTTTGCAAGCTCAAAAATAGAACCCTTTCCACCAAATGCAGGTATTAGGGTATCTACAAAAGCGAGCCCAAACACAACCATTATTATGGTTATTAAGAGCGTAAAAGATATTTGGTTACCAAAGGTTTGTAAGGCTTTTTCCTTATTATTTGATCCTAATGCTCTAGATATTATACTTGCACCCCCAATACCAATTGCCATACCTAAAGCACCAATAAAAAAGGAGATAGGCAGAACCACATTGATAGCTGCTATGGCAATAGAACCAATCCAATTACCAACAAAAATGGAATCTACCAGTACATTCAGCGACATTACCAAAATACCAATACTTGCTGGTACTGCCTGTTTTATAAGCAAACTCGATATAGATTCCGTGCCCAATTGTTCTGCGGAAACGTTTGCCATTGGTATCAGTTTTATTAATTAAGACTATAATTTAAGTCGTAATCTCTTTATTTTGTTGAATTGTTTTTGCAATATGGTCCCATAAATTGATTCGCTGTTGTAAAGCTTTTTCAGAACATTCTAGAACATCATACCATTTTAGCTCATCGTCTCCACATAATTCTTGAATCATTTTTAGCGAAAGCGGACCATGTTCATCTCCATCTAACTCTATATGCCTTCTTAAGTAATATTCTAATTTCGGATATGCATCTTTACCTGCACTATCCACAATTTTCAAGAACATATCTGGTATTAAATCTTCTCTGCCAAATGTAAATGCAGCGGCAATTTTATGTGTCTCCTGAGTTTGTATCATTTTAAATGTGAAACTTAAGAATGACTTCACGGCAGTGTTCAAATTTGAATTTTCGATTGTTATCAGCACACTTTCCACGTCATTAATGCTATTAAGAAAATTAGATATTTTAGTAGTATCTGCACCCACTTCAAACATAGCATCCAAATACATTTCGTAATGACTTTTTAAAACGCCTAATTCATTTACATCCGTTTCTTCTTCAAGAACAATTTCATTAATAAACCGAGCGGTATTTGTATTCTTTACCGGTTTCCACGGCAATGAAATACAAGTTAAATTAATCTGCAATGCCTTTAAAAGCGACATAAAATCCCAAACTGCATACACATGACTTTCCATGAATATTTGAATATCAGCAACTGATTTCAGCTCCGCATAAAGTGCATGATTTTTTAATTTCTCCCGTAATGGTTGTAATATAATTTCTATTTCTTCAATTTTCATAGCAGTGATTTTCTCAGAATTATGTATTAATTAAGTACTAGGTACAACATCGAGTTTATTGGTTGCTTGCCAATCATTTACCCATTTTGCCATTACATTTACCCAAGTATCGTTATCATTCATACAAGGAATATGCTTATAATCTTCCCCACCAGCTTCCATAAATTGGTGTTTCCCCTCCATCGCTATTTCTTCTAAAGTTTCTAAACAATCACTTACAAACGCAGGAGTAATTACCGCTAGTTTCTTTTTACCTTCTTTGGCTAAACGAACAAATTCAAAATCGGTATAAGGTTTTAACCAAGGATCACCCGCTAAACGAGATTGAAAAGAGGAACTTACTTGTTCTTCTTGCAATCCTAAATATGCCTTTACCATTTCGGTAGTATCATAAACCTGATGTCTATAACACGTATTATGCGCAACCGAATTTACTTTACAACACGTACCATCTATTTTACAATGAAAACTGGTAGGGTCATTTTTACGAATATGACGTTCTGGAATTCCGTGGTACGAGAATAAAATATGGTCATAATCAAAACCTTCTAGTCCGTCTTTAATACTTTCTGATAGTGCTTTAATATATTCAGGATGCTTATAAAAAGCAGGTAGCGTAGTAATTTTCATTTCAGGAAAACCTGCTTTTTGCTCTTCTAACACTTTTACAACTACCGTCTCAAAGCTAGACATTGCATAATGAGGGTATAACGGCACTAAAAGCACATCATCAACTCCCTTATTTTTCAGTTCTTGCATGGCATTTTTAATGGTCATGGTGCCATAGCGCATGCCTAAGGCCACGGGCATTTCAGTTTTTGTTTTTAATTTATTGGAGAAACGCTCAGAAATAACAACTAAAGGAGAACCTTCTTTCCACCAAATTTTAGCATATGCCTCAGCAGATTTCTTTGGTCTAGTTTGTAAAATAATACCTCTTACCAAGATAGTTCTTAACCATTTAGGAGCGTCAATTACACGCTCATCCATTAAAAATTCATCCAAATAAGGCTTTACATCTTTTGCAGTAGGGCTTTCTGGTGAACCCAAATTGACCAATAATACTCCTTTCATAGGTGTTGATTTTTCAATTGCAAAAATAAGACTTGTACAAGGACCATTATAATGGATACAAAAATTCTTTTAATGATTTCATAAGTAAAAGTGATGGTGTAGCACTAAAGCATTTAGGCGTATAAATGTGTAAGTTTGTACATAACCTTTGAAATTGTTTCCAAAAATGCAAAATTTCGTCAAAAACCCCACCCTGTTAATTTATGTAGTTGGAGCAATTCTTATTCTTTTGTTTTTACAATTAATCACTGTTCAAATATTAAGAAGATTAGGGAAAAACCCCAAATACCTACTTGATAAAGAGAACATAAAAAAAGTATCTGCTCCAATATTTATCATTTTTATTGCCATTGCCATTAGAATAAAGCCTTTACACAACATTCTTGGTTATGAAGAAATGTCCTTTGTTCTTAGTAAAATTAGCACCATAACCATAATTTTCGCTTTTACATGGTTACTAATTGCAGGCTTAAAGATTATAAAAAGAAAAATTATAAACAACTATGATGTTGAGGCAGTTGACAATTATAGAGCAAGAAAAATATACACTCAATTTAACATTCTTGAGCGCATTGTAATTGTTATTATTATTGTTTTAGGTCTTGGTATTGCTTTAATGAGTTTTGAAAGTATTAGAGAAGTTGGGGTTAGCATATTTGCCTCTGCAGGTGTAGCAGGTATAATTGTAGGTCTCTCTGCCCAAAAAATGATTGCCAGTATTTTGGCAGGTATACAAATAGCAATTGCACAGCCCATAAAAATAGATGATGTTGTTATTGTAGAGAGTGAATGGGGCCGTATTGAAGAAATTACATTGACCTATGTAGTGGTTAATATTTGGGATAAGAGAAGATTAATTGTACCTACCTCCTATTTTATTGAAAAGCCTTTTCAAAACTGGACAAAAAAATCTGCAGACCTTTTAGGAACTATTTATTTATATATGGATTATAGAGTTTCGTTCGATGCCCTTAGAACAGAATTGGAACGAGTACTAAAAACCACCGATTTATGGGATGGAGTAAACCAGAACATTCAAGTGACCGATTCAAAACCTACTTGCGTTGAAATTAGAGCTATGGTCAGTGCCAAAGATGCTTCTACACTTTGGGATTTACGGGTTTTTGTTCGCGAAAAACTGATTATTTTTTTACAGGAGAATTACCCTGATAGTATTGTACATAACAGAGTACTATTAGAAAATAATTTAGAAAAGCCCGCTAATTTATAATTTAATAATATGCAAAAGATTTTACTGTTCCTCATTGTATTTAGCCTTCAGAATGGGTTTTCCCAACAAATCACCTGCTCACCAAAAGACAAGATTGCAGTAGAGAACAAACTTGTTGAAATAGAGGGAATGCTACATAGTGATTTCGGTGACACCATGGTAAGCGTTGGTAAGACGTTTATGAAAACTCCGTATGTAGCTAAAACACTTGAAATTGGTGATACTGAAACCTTGGTGGTAAATCTACAAGGCTTGGACTGCACCACATTTGTAGAGAACGTACTAGCTTTCTCACTTTTGATTCGTCAGCAAGAAAAGTCTTTTGACGCCTATCTTAAAAACCTAGAGACCATAAGATACAAAGATGGAGCATTAGATGGATATGCTTCTCGCTTACATTACTTTTCTGAATGGATTGCCAATAATGCTGAAAAAGGACTTCTTAAAGATATAACAGCTGAAATTGGCGGTGCTGAAATCACGAAGGATATCAATTTTATGAGTACGCACAGAGATTTATATCCGTTTTTGGCAGATGATACTAATTATTCGAAAATTAAAGCCTCTGAGAATTATTTAAACAATCAAGCTATATGTGTGTTGGCACAAGATAAAATAGCTAAAAATGAGCATCTAATTCAATCTGGCGACATCATAGCACTTGCTACTTCTATCAAAGGTTTAGATGTTACACACACTGGCATAGCCACACGAGAAAAAGATGGGCGAATTCATTTACTACATGCGTCTACAGGGTCAATGGAAGTTGAAGTTTCAAAAAAACCGCTCTCAGAATATTTAAAAGGAATAAAAGGCAACACAGGCATTATGGTTGCTAGACCATTATAACTTTAACTACCCGCCAAAGCCAATAAATATTTCTTTGGTGTGGTATTATACTTTTTTTTGAAAGCAGCTATAAAGTGACTAGAAGTACTATACCCCACTTTAAGTCCAATTTCATTAACATTATACTGACCGGTTTCTAAAAGTCTCTTGGCATAATCCATCTTATGGTCAAACAAGAAACTGTAGACCGAATCGCCATAAATTTGTTTAAAACCTTCTTTTAAACGCTTTAAGCTTAGTCCAATTTCACTAGCTAACTCCGCCAAAGTTGGTGGCTCTGCCATATTTGCTAAAATAATTTCTTTAGCTTTCTTGATTTTCTTTACATTTTCTTCATCAGCCAGGTACGGACATTGTTCAATATCTGCATTTGGGCTTCTATTAAAATATAAGGCTATTAATTCATAAATCTTCCCTTTTACGTATAAAGATTTCACGGAAGGATGTAGATTAAAATTTACAATCTGACTTAAAATAACCGCGATAGAAGGTGAAAATGGTTCTTGCGCATAATATTTTTTCTCTTTATTATCGGCACTTAAAAACGGAATATAATCCGCCTCTGCAGTAAATAAAGAATGAAATTTTCTCAAGGTCATTACTACGGAGACCAAAGATGATTTTGGATTAAGATTTAAATTCAGTGGAAGATCTAACTGCGTGTTATATAGCAATAACGAATTCTCCTCCTTTACCGCTAAACTATAGTTCCCTTGATTAAAATTATAGGTGCCACTGCCCTTTAAGCAAAAATGAAACTGTATAAATCGTTTACTGATTTCACGAGTATACTGCATAATTGTATCCTCTTCGTTCTGAAATTTAAGAACATAAAATCCGTCTTCAATTAAAACTTCATCATATGACCCTTGAGCGTTATTTTTAACATCCATATTTATAAAAATTATTTTTATCTATTTAGAAAGCATCTAAATAGTCGAGTTCAATTTAGCTGTTAACACTATAAAATTATAGCTATTTAACTGATAAATATCATTTTTCGACCAAAAATTCTGCAGACGACATTTATTGTACCGCAAGCGTTACTTTTATTTGATTGATGCCCATACTTTTGTATCCGCTTTATGAAAGACTACCATATTTCTAAACACAACTCGTTTTATACCATCGGCCTTAACTATAAAAAGGCAGATGCTGAGGCACGTGGTAAATTTAGTTTAGATGAAGTAGCTGTAAATAAACTTTTGGTAGAAGCTAAAAATCAAGGTATTGACGGTTTACTTGCAACATCAACCTGTAACCGAACAGAATTGCATGGTTTCGCCCAACATTCTTTTCAGCTTATAAAATTATTATGCGACCACTCTAACGGAACCGTTGAAGCATTTCAAGAAGTGGCATATGTTTATAAAAACAAAGAAGCTATTAATCACTTATTCCGTGTAGGTACAGGATTGGATAGCCAAATACTTGGTGATTTTGAAATCATAAGTCAATTAAAGCAGAGTTTTAAGCGTTCTAAAGAATTGGGAATTGCCAATCCTTTTATAGAGCGACTTTGTAATAGCATTATACAAGCGAGCAAGCGTATTAAGAATGAAACCGAGATTTCATCTGGCGCCACATCTGTAGCCTTCGCATCTGTTCAATACATTATGCGTACTGTAGAAAATGTTACCGACAAGAATATTCTTTTATTCGGAACCGGGAAAATTGGTCGTAATACCTGCGAAAATTTAATAAAGCATACTAAGAATCCGCATATTACCCTTATCAATAGAACCAAAGGAAAAGCCGAACAAATTGCAGGTAAGTTCAACCTAATGGTTAAAGATTATGGAGATCTACAATCAGAAATTAGAAAGTCTGACATTTTGGTGGTTGCTACTGGCGCACAAAAACCTACAATTACCAAAGAATTAATTTATACAAATAAGCCATTATTGATTTTAGATCTTTCTGTTCCTAAAAATGTAGATGATGCTATATCAGAAATGGACAATGTTACAGTAATTCATTTAGATCATTTATCTCAAATGACCGATGAAACATTAGAGCGTAGAAAGCAATTTATACCAGAAGCGGAAGCAATAAATGAAGAAGTAAAGCATGATTTTAACCAGTGGTTAGAAACTAGAAAATTTGCTCCTATTATTAAAGCATTGAAGAAAAAGCTAAAAACCATGAAGGATGAAGAGCTTGACTATCAATCTAAAAAAACGGTCAATTTTAACGCAGACCAAGCCGATGTAATTACGAATCGCATCATTCAAAAAATAACTACACAATTTGCAAATCATCTT